>JADEYI010000467.1_pt1 | contig 55657 bp, 56 predicted proteins | sample 8542331 | NCBI WGS metagenome assembly JADEYI01 (sample SAMN16510988, study PRJNA670497) | mine drainage metagenome | isolation source: biofilm near Copperflume 1 | place: Germany: Marsberg coppermine Kilianstollen | collected 2018-02 | reverse complement strand
TGAACGCCTTTGGCTCATGCACTACGCGCATGCCTTTGCCACCGCCGCCGGCAGTAGCTTTGATCATCAGCGGAAATCCGATACGTTTGGCTTCAGTTTCGAGTTGTTTCAGGCTCTGGTCGTCGCCGTGATAGCCGGGCGTCACCGGCACACCAGCTTTCTCCATCAGCGACTTGGCGGCACTCTTGGAGGCCATGGCATCCATGCTCTCCGGCGAGGGCCCGATGAACACGATGCCGGCTTGCTTGCAACGCCGTGCAAATTCGCTGTTCTCCGAGAGAAAACCGTAGCCGGGGTGGATGGCTTCCGCGCCGGTCTGCTTCGCGGCCGCAAGGATGTGGTCCATGTTCAGATAGGATTCAGCGGCTTTCGCTGCACCTATATATATAGCCTCGTCCGCCATCTGCACGTGCAGGGCATGGCGGTCAGCATCGGAATACACCGCCACCGTGGCAATGCCGAGACGCTTGCCAGTGCGGATGACACGACAGGCGATTTCGCCGCGGTTGGCGATCAGGATTCTTTTGAACACTATTCGCCGTCCCAGTAGTCGAGAGACTTGTCCCCCCGCGAAAGAAACCTAAGTCTATGTGTTTTGCCTGGAGGGGATTCCTCGTAGACTCCGAATTTTCCCGAATCCGGATAATCGCAGATCTCCAGCGGCGCCAGCGTGCTCACCGAGAGATAGCGCATCTCCATTGACCCGGTATTGATGATCTGATGTGCGACCTCGGGTCCACCGACCGGGCAGGCGATGATGTCGCCGGGTTTTATGGGATAACGCTTGTCGCCGAAACGCACTTCGCCTTCACCTTCGAGGATGAAGAACATTTCCTCTTCGAAGTGGTGATTGTGGAACGGGCAATTGCGTTTACCCGGCGCCACTACCGTGAGGTTATAGCCAAGTTTGCGCGCGCCTATCCGGCTGGCGATCTCACCCCAGCGGATGTCGTAATTGCTGGCGTTCTTGCCTTTGGGTGCGCGCTCGGGGCCGACGGATTGTATTTTAAGGTCGGCGATATTGATGATGGGATGATTCATAAAAATCCTCAAGCAAACTGCGCGATTTGTGCTGGAGATAAGAAATTATTGCTGCGAAAGACTATTTCGCCCATTTGGGCGGACGTTTTTCAAGGAAGGCGCTTAACCCTTCCTGGCCTTCTTCTGAAACGCGCAGCTGCGCGATGATGTTGGCGGTCTTGCTGTGCAGGTTGCGGCGTGCCGAGGTGGACAGGGCCACCTGCCCGGCGATCAGTTCCTTGGCGGCGGCCAAGGCCTTGGGGCCGCCTTTGAGTAACAGTGCGATCTCCTTTTCCACTACCGCATCGAGCTGCTCCGCGCCCACCACTTCGTGGACCAGGCCGATCTCACGCGCCTTATTCGCACTGATGAGATCAGCGGTCAGAAAATAGCGGCGCGCATTGTGGGTGCCGATGGCCGCGATCACATAGGGGGAAATCACCGACGGTACCAGGCCCAGGCGCACTTCACTCAGGGAAAATTTCGCGGCCGAGGAGGCGATGGCGATATCGCAGCACGCTACCAGCCCTACACCGCCGCCAAAGGCGGCGCCGTTGACGCGCGCGATACTGGGTTTGCGCAAGCCATCCAGGGTGCCCATGAGTTCGGCCAGCCTGAGTGCGTCCTCGATATTGTGCGCTTCGTCGTATTGGGCCGAGGCGCGCATCCAGTTCACGTCGGCGCCGGCGGAAAACGATTTGCCGGCGCCGGTGAGCACCACAATGCGCACCTGCTTGTCGTTGTTGAGCCGGATCAGCTTCTGAGTCAGCTCGGCGACGATGGCGTCGTCGAAGGCATTGTGTTTCTCGGGGCGGTTGAGCGTCAACGTCGCCACGCCGCGGGAATCATTTTGCAATAACACGTTGTCAGTCATATTTAGAGAGTTCCGGAGAAAAGTTTTTTCAGGGTTGTGGTCACTGACTTGGCATCTTTAGCCGAAAGGGTCCCGGCCCTGCGCATAATCAAGCGGTCATCGAGCGTGAAAAGCTTCATGCGCACAACTGACGGTGCGTTAAGTCCGGCGGCGACGCTGTCCGTGATGGGCACGTCTAGCGGCCACGGCGCATTCCCACGGCTGGTAATCATGGCGAGTACTGAATGTCCGATATTGAGGTGCCGCGCAGAAGAAAGCACCAGGGCGGGGCGGCGTTTGTTGGTTTTTTTGTCCGTGAACGGGAAAGGCACCACCACCACGTCCCACGGCTCAAAGGCCACGATAAGCCTCTTCGTCGCTGCGTGACAGCCATTCTGAAGCGAGCGAACCTTCCACTGCACGCAGGTGATTCATGTCCAGGGGGCCAGCCTTGCGTAACCGCACTGCGTTTCCCGGTTCGATCTCGAAGGCTACCGCGTCACCTGCCTTGAGGCCCAGGGCTTTGCGGACGGGCGCCGGGATAGTCGCCTGGTGTTTGCTGGTCATTTTGCTGGTAACGACGTGTTCAGGCATGCGGGCACTATCAAGTAATAAAGTAATACTGTAATACCACTATCGGAGAGGAAAGTCAAAATATTGTGGGAGCGGATCGTACCGGCCGCGATGTTCTTTTGATAATCGAATCGCGATAGAAACCGTCGCTCCCACACGCGGCCGAGTCTGCTAGGCGCGTTACCTCAATCTACATCCTGAACACGCCGTAACGCCCGCCCGGTTCCGGCGGCGCATTCTCAGCGGTGGCCAGCGCCAGACCCAGCACCCGGCGCGTGTCCGCGGGGTCAATGATGCCGTCGTCCCAGAGGCGCGCCGTGGCGTAGTAGGGATGGCCCTGGCGCTCGTACTGCTCGCGCAGCGGCGCCTTGAAGGCTTCTTCCTCATGCTTGCTCCATTTCCCGCCCTTGGCTTCGAGGCCTTCGCGTTTTACGGTGGCCAGCACCGAGGCCGCCTGTTCGCCGCCCATGACCGAGATGCGCGCATTGGGCCACATCCACAGGAAGCGTGCGCCGTAGGCGCGGCCGCACATGGCATAATTGCCGGCGCCGAAACTGCCGCCGATGATGACCGTGAACTTGGGTACCGTGGCGCAGGCCACGGCGGTCACCATCTTGGCGCCGTCCTTGGCGATGCCGCCGTGTTCGTATCTCTTGCCCACCATGAAGCCGGTGATGTTCTGCAGGAACACCAGCGGGATGCGGCGCTGCTCGCACAACTCGATGAAGTGCGTGCCTTTGAGGGCGGATTCCGAAAACAGGATGCCGTTGTTGGCGAGGATGCCCACCGGATATCCGTAGAGGTGCGCAAAACCGCACACCAGGGTTTTGCCGTAAAGCGTCTTGAATTCTTGAAACTCGGAACCGTCCACCAGGCGCGCGATGATCTCGTGAACGTCATAGGGATGGCGCGTGTCCTGGGGGACGACGCCGTAGATTTCATCGGCCGCGTAGCGCGGCTCGACAGGCTCGCGTTTCGCCAGCCAGGCGGGGCGCCGGTAATTCAGATGCGCGATGATCTCGCGGGCGATGGCCAGCGCGTGGGCATCGTTGTCGGCCAGATGGTCGGTCACGCCGGAAACCTTGCTGTGTACTTCGCCGCCGCCCAAGGTTTCCGCATCCACCACTTCACCGGTGGCGGCCTTCACCAGCGGTGGTCCGCCGAGAAAAATCGTGCCCTGGTTGCGCACGATGATGGCTTCGTCGCACATGGCGGGCACGTAAGCGCCGCCGGCGGTGCAGGAGCCCATGACCGCCGCGATCTGGGGAATGCGCTCACGCGAGAGGCGCGCCTGGTTGTAAAAGATGCGGCCGAAGTGCTCCCGGTCGGGAAACACTTCATCCTGCAGCGGCAGGAAAGCGCCGCCGGAATCCACCAGATAAATGCAGGGCAAGCGGTTTTCCAGCGCCACTTCCTGGGCGCGCAGATGTTTCTTGACGGTGATGGGGTAATAGGTGCCGCCCTTCACGGTGGCGTCATTGGCCACCACCATCACTTCGCGGCCATGCACGCGGCCGATGCCGGTGATGAGCCCGGCGGCCGGCGCGTCGCCGTCGTACAGGCCGAAGGCGGCCAGCGGCGAGAGTTCCAGGAACGGCGAGCCGCGGTCCAGCAGCGCTTCGATGCGCTCACGCGGCAGCAGTTTGCCGCGGTCGGTGTGTTTCTTGCGGGCTTTTTCGTCGCCGCCGAGCGCGGCCCGTACCTGCTGCGCGCGCAGGTCCGCCACCAGCTTTTCCATGTGCGCGCGGTTCGCAGCGAATTCCCGGGTGGTTTTATCCAGCGTGGATTTCAGGGTCGACATGAGCAAGCCTTGTTATTAGATGGCTTCAGGAAAATATGGGTCCGGGCATCGCCCGAGTGGCGTATTTTAGCCCTCCGGATGGCAATTGTATTGCCCGCGACTCCTATACTATTCACATGGAGCCAGTCAAAAATCGAGAAGTCTCCACTCGCTGCTGCATCGTCGGCGGCGGACCGGCCGGTATGATGCTGGGCTTGCTATTGGCCAGGGGTGGCGTCGCGGTAACGGTGCTCGAAAAGCACGCGGACTTCTTACGGGATTTCCGTGGCGATACTGTACATCCTTCAACGTTGCAGATTCTCGATGAAATCGGCCTGCTGGCGAAGTTTGAGAAATTGCAGCAACATAAAGTACAGCATCTGGGTGGGATTGTCGGCGGCCGCGAGCAACAGGTCATCGACTTCCGCGGCCTGAAACCCTTCGACTACCTAACGCTAGTGCCGCAATGGGATTTCCTCGACATGCTCGCCGACGCTGGCCGGCGCTACCCACAGTTCGATTTGCGCATGCGACACGAGGCCACCAGTTTGATCGAGGAGAACGGGCGTGCGGCAGGTGTACGCGTCGAAGCGAGCGGTCGGCGGTATGAGTTGCGCGCGGATCTGGTGGTCGCCTGTGACGGACGCCACTCGACCCTGCGCGAAGCGGCGGGATTGCGCGCGCGCGAATACGGTGCGCCCATGGACGTGCTGTGGTTTCGTATGCCGCGTTCCAGCGACGATCCGGAGGACACCTTCGCTATCATTGACCGCGGTCACATGATGGTGCTGCTCAACCGCAATGATTACTGGCAGACAGCGTATGTTATACCCAAGGGTGGCGACAAGATGCTGCGCGTGCAGCCAATCGGCGTGCTGCGGGATTCGGTTGCTCAGCTCGCGCCGTTTCTGGCCGATCGCAAATCCGCAGTGGAGTCATGGGAAAAAGTCAGCATCTTGCAGGTGCAGGTCGACCGGCTCGAATGCTGGCACCGCCCGGGATTGCTGCTGATCGGCGATGCCGCGCACGCCATGTCGCCCATCGGCGGCGTCGGCATCAATCTCGCCATCCAGGATGCGGTGGCCGCGGCCAATGCGCTGGCAGGACCGTTGCTCGATGGCGGAGCGATCGGCGAAGCCATCCTTGACCAGGTGCAACGTCGCCGCGAATGGCCGACCCGGGTCGTGCAGGCAGCGCAGCTAGTGATGCAGAAGCGCATCATTTCCCGCGCCCTGGAGCAAAGCGGCCGGCCAGCGCGGGTTCCGCTTTGGTTACGCATCTTGCTGCGCTTCCGTGCGATCCGGCATGCCCCAGCGCGGATGTTCGGTTACGGCATTCGGCGTGAACACGTGAAACTGCCGGTGGCGAAAATCTGAAACCGGTGACGAGCAGTTTAAGTCAAACCGGCTTCGAGGCTACAGAAGGAAAGGGATCAGGGAGGCGACTTTGTCACGATACTGGATATAGGTTTCCCCGAACTGCTCCGTGAGCCAGCGTTCCTCGAGGCGCAGCTTCCGCCATAAGGCCGCCAGCACGATCAGCACCGCCAACCATCCGCGCCATTCATTGCGGGCGATTGCCGTACCGATAAATCCCATTAACAACCCTGTGTATATGGGGTTGCGCACCAGGCGATACGGACCGCTGCGAATCAGTTCATGCTCCTGCTTGAGCGTCACGATGCCGCTCCAGTTGCGCCCAAGGTGTATCCGTGCCCACACGCTGAAAACCAATCCGGCCACGATCACAACCAATCCAATCCAGTACATGAATCCTGTTTCTGGAAATACGCGGCTACACAAGAAACCTTCCGGAAGCGAAGGCAGCGCCAAAAGCAGCGCCGCAATTATCAGCGGGACAATATGACCTGCGCGTGAAAGTACGGATTCACGGCGCGTGGCGGCTTTTACATTGCGTCCTGCCACCCGCCAATAGATTATCCAGATCAGCCAAAGTATGAAGATAAGGTTTTCGTAAATAATTCTCATAAAATCACTTCGATAGCAGGCTTCTTAGATTATCTCGACGCCAATCGCCATGGATTCGTCGCCGCCGGTGCATAGGGAGGCAATGCCACGTCGTCTACTCTTTTTCGCCGTCGAAGTTTTCCAGCGACTTGAGTTCCGTCTTCGACAGTTGATTGAAGAGAGCCTGCTTATCGATAAGCGCGTCGCTCAAGGCGTAGTGATGATCTGAATAATCGATTGCGAAAACGAAATAGCCGGCAACCACGATTTTATGAGGCGCAAGCGTGAAGAAGGGCTTGCCGCAATACACGAGCGGCGAACTGTTTTCCGGGCGCAGGCTATTGAGACAATAGGTTCCCGCCGGGAGTTGGGCAACCGCATGACCGGAATCCAAAGCCATGCCGTAAACCCGGCCGCTAGCCAGGTTCTTCACTGATACTGCGCTCACCACGTAACGCCTGTTGTATACGTCTCCGACGGGGTTCATGGCGTTCAGTTGTGCCCCGATCACCAGCATGCTGTTGCCGGAATTGCTGCTGTCCATGGCGTTATCAGCAGCACAACCAAGCAACAGAGGCAAGAAGCAGCAGCAACTGATAAAAATCGGCTTAAGGGACATGATCAAACCCTCCGCTGACATCAGCATCAAGGTGACAACCGCAGGAATACCGCGGATGGGCCCTGAATCACGCCAACGGGCGTATCCGAACCTGCGATACCCGGCTTTCCTCCCGGTAGGTCTTCAGAATGAACTCATGGCATTTCCACCGCAATAGCCGACGGCGATGATCTGGTCATACCAGCTCAACGGCAATCGCCGTCGCTTCGCCGCCGCCGATGCACAGGGAAGCAATGCCGCGCTGCAGATGGCGGGCCTGGAGCGCATACAACAGCGTCACCATGAGGCGCGCGCCGCTGGCCCCGATGGGGTGGCCCAGGGCGCAGGCGCCGCCGTTCACGTTCACTTTCTCATGGGGCAGTTTGAGTTCGTGCATGGCGGCCATGGCCACCACCGCAAAGGCTTCGTTGATCTCGTAGAGGTCCACGTCTTTTTCGGACCAGCCGAGCTTTTTCTGCAATTTATCGATGGCGCCCACCGGCGCGGTGGTGAACCAGGCGGGTTCCTGGGCGAAACCGGCGTGGCCCAGGATGCGCGCCAGCGGTTGCAGTCCGCGTCTCTTGGCTTCGCTCGCGCGCATCAGCAGCAGCGCCGCGGCGCCGTCGGAGATGGAGGAGGAACTGGCGGCGGTCACGCTGCCGCTGTCTTTCTTGAAGGCGGGTTTCAAGCCCGGAATCTTGCCGATATCGCAGCGCCCCGGCTCTTCGTCAGTGTCCGCCACGCGCTCACCTTTGCGGTCCTTGACCGTCAGCGGTGCGATCTCGGTCTTGAAGATGCCGGCCTTGACCGCGTGCTGGGCGCGCTTCACCGATTCGATGGCGAAGGCGTCCTGTTGTTCGCGGCTGAAATGGAATTTCTCGGCGCACAGCTCGCCGAAGGCGCCCATCATCTGGCCGTCGTAGGGATTCTGCAGGCCGTCGAAGAACATGTGATCGAGAATCTGCTGGTGACCCATGCGCAGGCCGGCGCGCGCGCCGGGAATCAGATAAGGCGCATTGCTCATGGATTCCATGCCGCCGGCGATGACAATGTCGGCGGAACCGGCGGCGATGAGATCGTGGGCCATCATCACCGCCTTCATGCCGGAACCGCAGACCTTATTGATAGTGGTGCAGCCCACGGACTTCGGAACACCGGCGGCGATGGACGCCTGCCGCGCCGGTGCCTGGCCGAGACCCGCCGGCAGCACGCAGCCCATGATGACTTCACTGATATCTTCGGGTTTGATCCCGGCGTCGGCGACTGCGGCCTTGATGGCGGCGGCGCCCAGTTGCGGCGTGCTTACCGGCGCAAACTGCCCCTGGAAGGAACCGATGGCGGTGCGGCGTGCGGAAACGATGACGATGGGATCAGACATGGGATGACTCCGGCAAATGGTGTCGTGGCTAAAAACCGCTCCGACAAAATATTGATTAGCATTGCGTGTGGAATCGCGTCGGGGACCGGCGCTCCTACCGGTAGGAGCGGCCGTCCCGGCCGCGATTCTCATTAAACAACTGCCGCCCGATCAACATGCGGCGTATTTCATTGGTTCCCGCGCCGATGTCGTAGAGTTTGGCGTCCCGCAGCAGGCGGCCGGTGGGATATTCATTGATATAACCGTTGCCGCCCAGGCTCTGGATGGCCTCAAGCGCAACTTTCACGGCGTTTTCCGAAGCGAACAGCAGGCAGGCGGCGGCTTCCTCGCGCGGATCCTCGCCGCGGTCGAAGCGCTCGCAGGTGCGGTAGGTGAAGGCGCGTGAAGTCTGCAGCGCCACAAACATGTCCGCGAGCTTGGCCTGCATCATCTCGAATTCGCCGATGGGCTTGCCGAACTGCCGGCGTTCGCGTACGTAGGGCAGCACCACGTCCAGCGCCGCTTGCATGATGCCGATGGGGCCGGCGGATAGCACCAGGCGTTCGGAATCCAGGCCGCGCATCAATATATAAACGCCCTCATTCACCCGGCCGAGCACGTTGGCCTCCGGGATTGCGCAATCCTCGAACACCAGCTCGCAGGTGTGGGAGCCGCGCATGCCGAGCTTATCGAGCTTCTGCGCGGTTTTGAAGCCGCGCATGCCCTTCTCGACGATGAAGGCGGTGATGGATTTGGAATTGGCTTCCCGGCCGGCGGTGCGCATATACACCAACAGCACCTGCGCTTCCGGGCCGTTGGTGATCCACATCTTGGAACCATTGGCGATCCATTGATTGCCGTGTTTCTTTGCATGACAGCTCATGGAACCCACCACGTCGGAGCCGGCCCCCGGCTCGGACATGGCCAGCGCCCCGATCCATTCGCCGCTGCAAAGCTTGGGCAGGTATTGGCGGCGCTGCGCTTCGCTGCCGTTGAGAAACAGGTTGTTGACGCACAGATTGGAATGCGCCGCGTAGGACAAGCCCACCGATGCGGAAGCCCGGGAGATTTCCTCCATGGCCACCACGTGGGCCAGATAGGAAAGTCCGGCGCCGCCGTAAGTGGTGGGAATGGTGATGCCCAGCAGCCCCAGTTCGCCGAACTTTGTCCACAGGTCGGCGGGGAACTCGGCGCGCTCGTCAATATCTGCGGCGCGCGGCGCGATCTCGGCTTCGGCGAAACGCCACAGCGTCTCGCGCAGCAGATCCAGTTCCTCGTTGAGGTGTGTATTGATGTTGCTCAAGCAAGCTCCTTTCTGCTGTGGGAGCGGCGATATTCGCCGCGATTCCGTTGGCGCATCGCGGCCGCGACGACCGCTCCCACAAAAGATTCAGTGTCCGTTCCCGCGCCCGACGAAAAAGCGCTCATACGACTGATTCACCGTCGGCAGTTTAACCCGGCCGATGGCGGCGATGCGCTGCTCGGCCATGCGGTCCGCGGCGCGGTAGTTGGGGATCTTCTCCCGTTCCGCCAGCGCGAAGATGTTGCCGATAATGTCATAGATGCCGGTGACCATGCGGTTGGCGCGCTCCCGGTCATAGCCCTGCAGCTCGATGGACACGTTCATGAGGCCGCCGGCGTTGATGGCGTAATCCGGCGCGTACAGGATGCCGCGCTGGTGCAATTCGTCGCCGCAGGCGTCGGTGGCCAGCTGGTTGTTGGCGGCGCCCGCCACGATCTCGAACTTGAACCTTGGAATGGTTTTCTCGTTGACGCTGGCACCCAGCGCGCACGGCACATACACTTTGGCGTTGACGCCGTAGATATCGTCCATCTTCACGGCTTCCGCCCCCAGCTCCACACACCGGTCGATGCGCTGCTGCTGCATGTCGGTGACGAATACCTTGGCATCCGCGTCGCGCAGGTGCTTGACCACGTGATAGCCCACATGCCCCAGACCTTGTACCGCATAACTGCATTTGCCGATATCCGTGTGGCCGTATTTCCTGTTGAGGCAGGCCTTGATGCCCTGGATCACGCCCATGGCGGTGTACGGCGAGGGATCGCCGCTGCCGCCGTGCACCGGGTGCACGCCGGTCACGTAGCCGGTCTCCTGGAAAATATACTCCATGTCCTGGACGTTGGTGTTCACGTCCTCGGCGGTGATGTAACGGCCGCCGAGGGATTGCACGAAACGCCCCAGGGCGCGGAACATCGCCTCGGATTTCTGCGAGGGATCGCCGATAATCACCGACTTGCCGCCGCCGAGGTTCAAACCCGAGACCGAGGCCTTGTAAGTCATGCCCCGGGACAGGCGCAGCACGTCGGTGAGGGCTTCCTGTTCGCTCTTGTAAGGCCACATGCGCAGGCCGCCGAGGGCCGGACCCAACACGGTGTTATGGATGGCCACGATGGCCTTGAGGCCAGACTCCCGGTGATGGAAAAAAACAACTTCTTCGTGCCCCATCGTATCAAGGGTGGCGAACAGGTCCATAAATCCTCCTGAAAAGGGAATATTGATTGTGGAAATCGGGCGCTGGGGAAGTGCCGCATGCAGGCTCCGGCCCCGCAGGTGCCGGGCATTTTGCGGCCGGCATTACGTCATAGGCCCCGAAGGGCCGGTGTAACACGCTATTATAACCGTTCGGCCGTGTCCGCCGAACATCCCGACACACCCGTCATCCAATGGCGGCGGCGTACGGATTGTGCAGTCCGCGACGCCACTCACCGATGCACCTCATTACGGCGACCATGGACCTAACCAGCCTCAATCTCTGGAACCCCGCCGTCGGCCTTGGGCCGGTGCTGGCGCTGGTCACCGCATTCTTTCTCGGCGTGATCCACGGCATCACGCCGGATGAGCATACCTGGCCCATTACCTTCAGCTATTCGATCGGCAGCTACAGCACGCGGGGCGGCATGCGCACCGGGCTGCTGTTTTCACTGGCCTTCACCGTGCAGCGCGCCATCGCCAGCGAACTCGCGTACTTCGCATTTACCTGGCTGATCCCCGGGGCACGCTGGAATTTCTACATCTATATAGTGGTGGGCGCGGTGATGCTGGTGTCGGGACATTACGCCACACACCGGCACCGGCTGCTGCATCTGTTCCACAGCCACAACCTCGACCATTCCCAGGAGCCGCGGGCCCTGCCGAATTACATGCCGCTGGTGCACGGTTTCATCGCCGGCTGGGGCACCGGTGCCTTTGCGCTCATCACCTACACGGTGCTGTCGCCCGCCATGCCGACTGCGTATCTGGGATTCATGCCGGGCCTGTTGTTCGGCCTCGGCACCATGTGCATGCAGATAGTCTTCGGGGCGCTGGTGGGGGCCTGGATGGCCCGCCGGCGCATGGCGGATGCGGCCCGTGTGTGGGTGGCGCGCATGGTGGCGGGGCGCACCCTGTTCTGGGGTGGCATCGGATTCGTGCTGGTGGGCGTCGCCGGCATCCTGTTCCCAAAGCTTGGCGATCTGGGGATCAGTACCGGCCTGCGCGTGCACAACCTTTCCCATCTGGATATCGGGTTCCTGCTGGCGGTGCTGGTGCCCTTGGGGGCCGGGGGCTACGCCATGATCCGTTCCCTGCGCGAGGTGCGCACGCGCTTCGATTGAGCCCGTGGTCCGCAGGCGGCTGTCCGGCGGGCGCCCGCGGCGCCGGGGGCCGCCGGTATAATGCCGGGGTATTCAATTGCCGAGGCGCCCATGAGCACCGTCGTTCCCAAGCCCCGCGAGGCCAAGCTGACGCAGACCAACCGTCCGCCGCTGCGTTTCGTCACGGCCGCTTCGCTGTTCGACGGCCACGACGCGGCCATCAACATCATGCGCCGCATCATCCAGAGCCAGGGCGCGGAAGTGGTGCACCTGGGCCACAACCGCTCGGTGGAGGACGTGGTGCGCGCGGCCCTGCAGGAGGACGCGGACGCCATCGCCATCAGCTCCTACCAGGGCGGGCATCTCGAATACTTCAAATACATGGTGGACATGCTCAAGGAGCGCGGCGCGCCCCATATTCGCGTGTTCGGCGGCGGCGGCGGCACCATCACCCCGGAAGAAATCGCGCAACTGCAGGCCTACGGCGTGGAGCGCATCTACCATCCCAACGACGGCATGCACATGGGCCTGGCCCACATGATCGAGGACGTGGTCACGCGGGTGCAGAAGCACCGCCTGGCACCGGAGAAGCCGGCCAAGGTTTCCCCCGATGACGAGATTTCCGTGGGCCGCATGCTCACCGCCATCGAGGCGGGGGTGCTGTCTGAAACCGAACTCGCGCGGCTGCGCAAGCAGTGGCAACTGGCCGGCAGGAAAACCCCGGTGGTGGGGGTCACCGGCACCGGCGGCGCCGGCAAGTCCTCGGTGGTGGACGAACTGCTGCTGCGCTTCCTGCAGGCGTTTCCGCAGATGCGCATCGCGGTGCTGGCGGTGGACCCCACGCGCCGGCGCACCGGCGGCGCGCTGCTGGGCGACCGCATCCGCATGAATTCGCTGCGTAGCCAGCGCGTGTTCATGCGCTCCATGGCCACGCGCCGCGCGCACGCCGCCACCAATGAGATGCTGCACGACTGCATCGCTTGCCTGCGCGGCCAGGGCTACGACCTGATCCTGGTGGAAACCGCCGGCATCGGCCAATCGGATTCCGCGGTGGTGGATATGGTGGATTTCCCGGTGTACGTCATGACCAGCGACTACGGCGCCGCCAGCCAGCTGGAAAAAATCGACATGCTGGATTACGCGGAGCTGGTGGTGCTCAATAAATTCGACCGGCGCGGCGCCGACGATGCGCTGCGGGACGTCAAGAAGCAGTGGAAACGCAACCGCACCGCCTTCAAGCTAACCGACGAACAGGTGCCGGTGTATCCCACCATCGCCAGCCAGTTCAACGATCCGGGCATCACCTGGATGTTCGTGAACCTGTGCCGCCTGCTGCGGGACAAAAAATGGGGTCAGAGTCATTTTTCAGGAAAATCGGGCCCAGCGACGGTCACGAAAAATGACTCTGACCCCATTTTTCGTTGCGACTTTAACCCGCAGCTGGATACCACGCTCAAGGAACCACGCGCCACGGTGCTGATTCCCGGCGCGCGGGTGCGCTATCTGGCGGAGATCGCCGAACAGGGCCGCGGCCTCAATTCCAGCATCGAGCAGCAGGCGCAAGCCGCCGGCCGCGCCCAGCATTATTACGAAGTGCTGCGCGACCTGCAGGATCCGAAACTGCCGAAACCGCTGGGTTTGTATAAATCAGTAGATCTGCAATCCGTCACCCCGGCGAAGGCCGGGGTCCAGTCCAGATTCGATTCCGGAACCGAACTGTCCTTGATCGTTTTGCGCCAGCGCTACCAGGATGCGGTCCAATCACTGACTTCCGAAGCATTGAATTTGTTGCGCGAATGGCCGGCGCGCCTCAAGGCCATCACCGATGCGCATTACACCTACGACGTGCGCGGCAAGCCGGTCACCGGCAGTAATTACACTGAATCCCTGGCGCACCAGAAAATCCCGAAGGTCGCGCCGCCCGCCTACCAGAGCTGGGCGGACCTGCTGCGCTTTTTGATGCGCGAGAATCTGCCGGGCGCCTATCCTTACACCGCCGGCGTCTATCCCTACCGCCGCAGCGGCGAGGATCCCACGCGCATGTTCGCCGGCGAAGGCACCCCCGAGCGCACCAACCGCCGTTTCCATTACCTCTCCCACGGCCAGGATTCGGCGCGACTGTCCACGGCGTTTGACTCGGTCACGCTCTACGGCGAAGACCCGGCCACGCGTCCAGACATCTACGGCAAGGTGGGCAACTCCGGCGTGTCCATCGCCACCCTGGACGACATGAAGAAGCTGTACTCGGGTTTCGACCTGTGCGATCCCAAGACCTCGGTGTCCATGACCATCAACGGCCCGGCGCCCATGATCCTGGCCATGTTCATGAACACCGCCATCGACCAGCAGGTGGAGAAATACCTGAAGGAGGACCCCAAGCGCTGGGCGGCGGCCGAGAAGCAGATCGCCTCTATATATAAGGACAAGCCGCGCCCGCACTACGCGGGTGAACTGCCGGACGGCAACAACGGCCTGGGCCTGGCCCTCCTGGGTGTCAGCGGCGATGAACTGGTGGACGCGGACACCTACGCGCGCATCAAGGCGCAAGTCATGTCGAGCGTGCGCGGCACCGTGCAGGCGGACATCCTCAAGGAAGACCAGGCCCAGAACACTTGCATCTTCTCCACGGAATTCGCACTGCGCATGATGGGCGACATCCAGCAGTATTTCGTGGAGCACAAGGTCCGCAATTTCTACTCGGTGTCCATTTCCGGTTACCACATCGCCGAAGCCGGCGCCAATCCCATCTCGCAACTGGCGTTCACGCTCTCCAACGGCTTCACCCTGGTGGAGTATTACCTGGCGCGTGGCATGCAAGTGGACGACTTCGCGCCGAATCTGTCCTTCTTCTTCAGCAACGGCATGGACCCGGAATACACCGTCATCGGGCGGGTGGCGCGGCGCATCTGGGCGCGCGCCATGCGTGAGCGCTACGGCGCCTCGCCGCGCAGCCAGATGCTCAAGTACCACATCCAGACCTCCGGGCGCTCGCTGCACGCCCAGGAAATCCAGTTCAACGACATCCGCACCACGCTGCAGGCGCTGTATGCCTTGTTCGACAACTGCAATTCACTGCACACCAATGCCTACGACGAGGCCATCACCACGCCCACGGAAGAGAGCGTGCGCCGCGCCGTGGCCATCCAGCTCATCATCAACCGCGAGCTGGGGCTGAACTTCAACGAGAATCCCTGGCAGGGCAGCTTCATCGTCGAGCAGCTCACGGACCTGGTGGAGGAGGCGGTCTACAAGGAATTCGAGGCGATTTCCGAGCGCGGCGGGGTGCTGGGCGCCATGGACACCATGTACCAGCGCGGCAAGATCCAGGAGGAAAGCCTGTATTACGAGCAGAAGAAGCACGACGGCTCCCTGCCGTTGGTGGGCGTGAACACCTTCCTGCCGCGGGAACACGCCGGCGATATCGTCACCAGGATCGAGTTGATCCGCTCCACCGAGGACGAGAAGCGCCAGCAGATCAAGAACGTGGAGAACTACCGCGCCGCGCGCAATGCCATTGTAGGAGCGGCGGTCTCCGCCGCGAATGCCGCTCCCGGCTCCCTGGCCCATCTCCAGCAGACCGCCCGCGAGCGCAACAACATCTTCGCCTCGCTGATGGAAGCGGTGAAGTTAAATTCACTGGGGCAGATTTCACATGCGCTGTATGAAGTCGGCGGAGAATACAGAAGGAATATGTGAAGGATCATGCCGGTGGAAAAGCAACCTTATCCGGTGGATTTCGAAAACATATTCGAGTGTCTGAATTCCACCGGTATTCGTTACGTTTGTGTGGGAGGCATCGCGGTACTGCTTCACGGCGTGGACCGCCTGACTGCCGATCTTGACCTGGTGGTAGAACTCACGCCTGTATCCAGTCTCAAGGCCATTGAAGCCCTGTTGGCCGTCGGTTATCGGGCAAAAATCCCTGCTGACCCGCGTGGCTTTGCAGATCCCAAGATTCGCCGACAGTGGATCGATGAAAAGCACATGCAGGTACTCAGCTTCTGGGATACCACGCGCAAACGCCCGGATGTGGATATCTTCGTCGAGTACCCGCTGGACTTCGAGACGCTCTATACTCAATCCGTCCCCGTTACGCTGGGACGCGGAACGTACCGTATTGCCAGCCTTGAACATCTGATTGGCATGAAGCGCAAGGCTGGACGTGACAAGGATATGAAAGATATCGAGGAGTTACAGGATCGTGAAAACACCCGCAGAAAACCCTAATAAAATCGCTGAACCCCAAGAGCGCTGGGGGACTTTTGAGGATGCCGAGTACTGGCGTAAAGAAACTTTTTTAAGCTGGTCACCGGCACAGCGATTGAACTGGTTGAGCGAGATGCTGGTATTGGCGTACCGTTCGGGTGCAATAAAGCCATATAACCAGGAAGCTATGAAATAACGCATGTCCAAACTGGCCGAACAGATCAAACAGGCGCGTGCCGCTTTTGCCGGCTGCAAGATACCACCTGCACTGATCGGCGGGGTGGCACTGGCGGCACATGAAGTCGTGCGGGCCACCCGTGACGTTGATTTCCTGGTGGACGCCGAGGATGCGGATCACATACACGAGGTGCTGATCAGACTCGGATACCGTTGCGCGTATCGCAGTGAGGATGCCGCCAACTACGTGCGGGAAGATGAGGGCCTGGACCTGCTGTATGCGCATCGTCCCATGGCGCAACGTCTGTTGACCGAGGCCAAAGACCGGGATACGGCACTCGGCCGGGTTCGTGTCATCAGCGTCGAAGGTCTCATCGGCTTCAAGCTGCAAGCGCTGGCCAATAACCCATCGCGCCTGCGGGACCGGGACGACATCCTTGCCCTGTTGCGGACGCACCGGGGTCGGCTCAATATGCAGGAAGTCCGCGGCTACTTCGCCCTGTTCGACCGCACCGAGATGCTGGATGAATACCTCGCCGAAATCACCGCTGCACAAAACTAAGCGCGATCTTCAGCCGCTGGCCGGTGGCGATGTGATGGAAACATCATTGCCAGCCAGGTCGGATCTCTCTGATTGGGTTGACCTGATGGAAGTTATCGAAGCGCTGTGTCCGAAATGGCCGGCGTGCACGCCCGAGAAATACACCGTTTTCAAACTCTAGCTGTCTGATTGATTTGTGGGATTCTCGTCATTCCGGCATAAGCCGGAAGCCGGTTTTAGAAGAATTCCAATAACATCTAACTGGGGGAGGTTCAAATGGCACAACAGATCGTGGTTTCAGATGATATGCTGGACGCCTTGAATGCCACGCGTCCCTGGGTGAAATTCATCGCGATCGTGTGGTTTGTGGGTGTCGCCTTCATGGTGGTCTTCGGTTTGGCAATGATCACCGGCATGTATACGGGTTTCTCCGTGCCGGGATTTCCGGCGTTATTGGGCAGGGTGTTCGGCACCTTCTATATCGTGATGGCATTGGCTTATGTGATGCCGGCCCTGTACCTGTACCGCTACGCCAAAGCCATTGCCGGCTTTCAGGCTGCCTCGGTGATGACGTCCTTCGAAAACGCCCTCAAGCAGCAAAAGTCCTTCTGGAAATATTTCGGCATATTCATCATCGTTGTTCTGGTACTTTATGTGCTATTCATCGGTGGATTCATGATCGCAGGGATCTACATTGCGGCCCACCATCATTGATTCTGTACAAGCCGCATCCAATGCAATGTCAAAGTGACGATTCCAACAACATCCGGCGACGGGGGTGATTGAACATGAACGAACAAATCATGGTTACCGAAACCGCGCTCAAATACCTGAATAGCACCAGACCATGGGTGCTGTTCCTGGCCGTGCTGGCATTCATAGGCACTGCGTTCATGGCGCTTGCGTGCCTGTTTATGTTTGCAGGGGCTGCGCTCGCGCCTGCAAACGGCAAGATGCCGGCTGCTTTATTCCTTATATTAGGGGCCGTTTATCTTGTGATGACTCTGTTTTTTATGCTGATTCCCGCCATCCTGCTGGTGCGCTACAGCAGCGCCATCTCCCGCATCGCGATATCCGGGCAGTCGGCACTGGAAGATGCACTCGCAAAGCAGAAAACTTTCTGGAAGTATGCAGGAAACTTTACGATTGCGATGCTAGTGCTCGATGTGTTCATAATAATCGCTGAATTTAAGTTTGGACTGTTTCACGGACCGCGCCATTTCCCTTGAAGACGGATTACGCACATACAACCTTCACCAAGGTGTGAAACATCTTGTAATTGAATGCGCAAAATCTCCTCAAGAATGACTTGGTTCTATAAGTTCATGTTCCCAACCATATGGATTGGCGGATTTAGCGCCGGGACAATTGCTTCATTTCTGGTGCCAGCTAGCGCCAATATGGAAAAGGGCAACCCGGCGCTGAGCTTCCTATTCTTGCTCATACTGGGTTCTTTGTTTATTTATGCAATGTTGATACGGCTTAAATCTGTAAGTCTAGATGGCGCAGACTTGGTTGTTTCCAACTATAAGCGAACCATCCGCGTGTCTCTGCGGAATGTCGAGAATGTTTCGGGTAGCCTGTTCATGTCACCAGAGATGGTATGGGTCAGTTTCAAGGTGCCGACCGATTTTGGGCTGAGAATCCACTTTATGGCGCCGTTACGGTTTTTCATGGGATTAACACGGCCACCTATCGCTGGTGAGCTCATGAAGCTTGTGCAACAGGCAAGAGGGTACTGATGGCGGTGGACCCGCTGGTTTAAGAGGCATATATTCAAAAGCCCAAGGGAGACACCGATGGACCAACCAATCACAGTTTCCGAAGAAATGCTGGGCTCGCTGAATGCCACCCAGCCGTGGGTGAAATTCCTGTCCATCGTGTGCTTCGTGGTGGCGGCGTTCGTGGCCCTGGCGGGAATCATCACGATCGTGGGTTTCACGTTTGGGCCCACCAGTTCCAGGCTAGAGCATATTTTCGGCCCCATTATCGGGGTGCTGGAAACCCTGGCGTCAGTCTTCTTTTACCTGATTCCCGGCGTATTCCTGCTGCGCTACGGCAACGCCATCATCAATATCCCGGCATCCGGCCGGGCGGCCATGGAAGACGCGCTGCGGCAGCAGAAGTCCCTGTGGAAGTACGTGGGGATATTCACCATCGCGCTGCTGGTGTTCTATGTGCTGTGTATTCTGGGGCTGATTATTTTTGCCATTATTTATGGCTCGATATCGCATCAATGATGTTGATTTAGAGTTGGCAGGGTAGTAAAAAAGTGAAAAATAGTAGCGACCTGTTATTTCTTTTCGGATGTCGTCGCGATCACGATCAAGTTTCGAAACTGCAAAATCTCAGATCCCGGAATATTAAAGTCAAGTCTGAAACCAGAGCTTGATGAAGCTGCCTATGTAGCCATAGGATTGAGTGTTTAACTTGGACGACGAGATACTACCAATTCCTGTGATACCTGATTTGCTTCGCAGAGAGGCCGGCCGTGGTATGGTCATTCCGTTCATCGGAGCCGGTGTCTCCAGGATCGCGGGTGGTCCGAGTTGGGGTGAGTTCGCAAATGGTGCCTTATCGTCATTCGTTGAACAGGGCAGCATGGATCATGCAACCTACGCGCAAATGCAGCATCTCTCGCCACGCATCAAGCTGTCGATGGCTTTGGAACAAGAAAAGCTGGCGTTGCAGAACGGCGGGAAGCCAATCGATTTCCTGAAACTACTCCACCCGACAGGGGATTGTAGTGATAGGAAGGGCCGACGACTCTACGGCGGATTATCTACCTTGTCCCGACGCTTCGTTACGACAAATTATGACCGGTGGCTGGATTGGCCCATCTTCCTCCCGGTTACCGGCACAAAAGAATCAGGTTCAGTGCAACAAGCACCCGATTTGAAGCCGAAGAAGCGCGACATGTATGTGTGGCGCAGAGATTTCAAGATCTCGGTGTTCGACAAGCCCAATATGGTTCTACACCTCCATGGTTCTGTTGACGACAAGGACAGCATGATCCTGACTACCGATGACTACGTAAGGCATTACGCCAACGATAGGCATGATGGCGTGGAGGAAAATCGCGTTCTCACGCTACTCGACCAGCTATTCGAGCTGTACACCGGTCTTTTCATCGGATATGGCTTGGATGAGCTGGAAATCCTGGAGTATGTGATTAGCAACAAGCGACGCCCCATGGCACCCCAGAAGGAGATCAAGCACTTTCTGCTGCAGGGGTTCTTCTCTCATGAGAAGGCACTGATGCGGGAGCTCCGAACGTATTACAGCGCCCAGTGCCGGTTAACCATGATCCCGTACCTCCGGGATGAGCTGGATTGGGATCAGCTATTGGACGTGATTGACTACTTCGCTCGCGAAATACCGATTGGCGACGCACAAGTCAGCGCGCATTTAGCGAGCATGAAGGAATTGCTCAATGGCTAAACTTCTCACCGCAAATCAGGAGTCATTCATCGACCGCATGATCCAGGGCGAGGAATACGCCCAGCAGGGTTTCGGGTTGCTGTTGCAGCGTGATGACTTTGAGGAATTTTTCGAACCTCTGTGCGAAGCTGGGCTCCTCGCGCCAGCCAACAACCGGGGGCCAGAGCCAGCAGATCAACGTGGGTATTTCAGAGTCCCTTACTGGCCAGCTCTGGACTATCTGGTTGCTGTCGCCAAGAAAGCCGATACGAACCACGATATGGATCTTGCAGCCAAAGTAATTCATGTGGTCGTGGCCGCGACACAGCACCGAGACGAAGCTGGAAATCTGATCGACAACTACCACACGTATCGGAAGTTTGCAGAGATCCTGGCGACTCTCCCCATTAATTCAATAACTGATGAGCTCGTGGATCTGGTGCCTGTATGGCTGTCTGGACGGTTTGATACGGGGCTAGTTGGCAGCGAGCTCGGGTCAAAGGTTCTCCCGAGGCTCTTGGGTAGCAATGTCCAAAGCGCAATCTCGAAAGCGTGTCGAATCTTGGGCTACGTCACTTGTGTAAAGTGGGTGGACCAGAAGTTCGGGGAGACAACCAGACGCGAACCGATGACCTCATTGGATAATTACTGGCTTGGCGAGCTCATCAAAAAGACAGCCGTAGACTTTGGTAGGTGTGCTGGCCACGAAGCCTTGGATGCTGTCCGGGGCCATCTCGTGGAATTGTTCAACGACCCGGACAGGAAGCGTGTGTCTTGGCTACTGCGACCCGCCATTGAGGATCACGAACAGAATCATAGGGGCAATTACCCGGGAAACCGGCTGATCGATGCTTTCAGAGACATTTTGGTCTCGTGGATTGACGCCGATGTGGCGGCCGCCAAGCACTATGTCACCAACTTAGTTGAGGCTGGACCCGAGATACTGAGGCGGATCGGTATCTTCTGCGTGAATATCCGGTTTGAGTTACTTCAAGACCTGGTTCCGACTGTACTACCAGTGGCCTTCGTCGACACGAACCTGCTGCATGAATCGTATGATTTCCTTTCGGCTCACTTTACAGAGCTTACTGGCGCCCAGAAGGCCGCAGTGCTCGACTCCCTTCGAAGTATTGTTGTTGACAAGAACCTTGAAGACCACGATAAAAGGCTGAAGCACATTCAGCGTCGTTGGTTGAAAGCTATTAAAGGAAAAAGATACGAGCCTGCTGACACCTGGTTTGCTCAACTCTCAGCTGACCTGGGGTATGATACCGAGGTAGAAGACGAAGACGAAGACTCTAATCCTAACTTCCTTTCGTACATGACGAGTTACTGGGGATTTGGTAAATCGCCATATTCACCATCGGAATTGATTGGGTTTGCCCGCGAGGGCACCTTTGTCCAGAAGGTCAACGAGTTTGAGCCTGGACAGAGATTCCGTGGGCCGACTGTTATAGGGCTCATAGACGCGGTAGAAGAAGCTGTAATTGCTGAGTCGAAGCTCTTTATCGGAAAAATTGATTCATACGATCAAGCCAAGAATTATTATAAGTATGCAATCATCAATGGCGCTAAGAAGCTGTGGGATAAAAAAAAGAACACAGGAGATGATCTCGATTGGAACCAGCTCTGGAAGACGCTGTTGGATTACCTCAATGACCTGATAAGCAGAGTAGAGTTCTGGACCGCCCCGGATCAGCCATCAGAGGGCGATACCCCTGACAGGCGCTGGATCAGCTCGCTTGTCGCCGATTTCCTAAGGGCCGGTACCCTCAGCGATGCTCATTCCTATCCGCCGGAGTATCTGCCGACAGGAGAGCGAATTCTACTGAAGCTGCTTAATCATTCAGAAACCAATGATGACTACCAAGGATCGGACCCAATGAGTCACGCCATCAGCACGACCAAGGGTAGGGTGATCGAGGCGCTGGTATCCCACACGCTTAGGGCATGCCGCATTGCGGATAAAGACGGCAATGGCCACGCCACTGTTTGGGAACGGTTACACGGCGTGTACGATCAAGAGCTCGCTAAATCCACTAATGCCAATTTTGAATTTGCGACCCTCATGGGTGCCTACATCGAGAATTTGAGATATATCAGCTCCGATTGGGTGGATGCCAATTTCGCGAAGTTATTCCCGGTTCAATACGACGAAACGCTGCGGTGCGTGATGGAGGGTCTCGCTCATGCGCCGGTAAGCAGGCGGCTATATGAACAGTTGCGTGAGCACGGGGTCATTGTCCACTTCCTTAATGAGCGTGAGGAGTCTCGCCACGGCAGAGAGAACATGGTCGAACGCATCGGCCTTGCTTATCTGTGGCATGCGGAGCCGCTCAACGGTCAAATTTTCACCGAAATTCGGGATAGCGGATATGAAGCTGATGCTGTCCATATAGGCCATTGGTTCTGGACCCTCCCACGCTCAGACGTGAACGATGATCAGGTAAGGCTAATTATCCAGTATTGGAAATGGTGCCTAGAATGGGTGTCCCGTGACCCTAAATCTTTTGCGCATGCGCTTTCAACGCTTGGGCTTCTAGCCTGTTACATTGATGAGGTTAATGACGAGACCTTGGAGTTACTAATGGTTGTCGCTCCGAGGATGCAAGACGAACACCACGATACTTTTTTTACCAAAGAGCTAAAACGCCTTGCGGAGACGGCACCACAGAAGATTGGCCTAGTCGTTAAGGAAATGCTGACCGGTTTCACCCCGATGCTTGACTACGAAAATTCGTTGCGGGATGTGGTCCTAAAGGTCGCTGAGGTGGATAAAGAACTGGCCATGGAGTTGGCCGATAAACTCCGTAAGCTTCAGGGATTCCTGGCTATCTACGACGACCTTGAACATGAGCTGTGACGACAAGGAGAATATAATGCCATTCCAAAACAATATACTTAATGCGATTCTTCAAATGATGCCCGGCACAAAACGCGCACTTGAATCAGCTGATTGCCCCCATATCTATTACGTTTGGCTCTAACTACAAGGGGCGTGCCTTCGTATAAGAGCTAAGAACAAGTCTAACGCAACGAGGGTAGAGTCATGTCAAATAAAGAAGAAGACATTCAGGTACTGCTCGCCAGCATTCACGACGTTCAAGAAACTATCCGAGCATTCGATCTCAAGGCTGAAATATTGACCGCAATCCTGACTCTATTGGTAGGGATGGTCGCGTTTTCATGGCACGACGTGACTGGCGTCGTTTGGACGCAGGTCGTCGTAATCGTGAGCGCTTTCACGGCCATGGGCTGCTTGCTTGCGGTCTTGCTTCCTCTGTCGAATCCGTCCGAGAGAGTTCAACGAGGAAGCTACCGTCCTGCTGGGGTGTTTTTTATAGCTCCCAAGACTCTCAAAGAAGCGACTGTATCTGAAGTAGCTGAAATATTAGAGAAGTTGCAATGGCGGGAGGAACTAGTATTTGAGCTGATGAAACTGTCGTACATACGCCAACGGAAACATTTCTGGTTCCGCAACGCTACGTGGGTAACCGCGGTGTCACTTGCTGCCATATTGGTTCTGTGCCTAGCTAAATACAAAGCGCTGATTTGAGGCGCAGACGATGAAATTGAGCGAGATCAAAACAATTGAGACGATGTCTCTCAAAGATCGTATACGGGAGCTGGTACGGCAAGAACTCCAGCGCGCAAAGAAGATATGGGCTGAAGTTGGAGATGAACTGGTTAAGGCGGAAAGTCGCGCCTTACTTGAGAAGATGCAAACTGACATCGCCGGCTATTCTGTAATTGACCCAAGCAAATCAGCTGTTGACCAGTTCATTGCTGTGGTGGTCGATATGCGCGACTCTACGAACCACTTAATGCATTCAATTTCGAATACAAAAGTAATTTGTCTCGAGAGGGTGTACTATGAAACCTCAGCTTTATTGCCGGCAGTGGCAGAGGTTATGCACGAATATGGCGGGCGCGTTTCTGAATATCTCGGCGATGGCGTTCTCGCATTTTTCCGATATGGACAAAGTAAAAACGACGATTGCTGTCGACAGGCTAGACGTGCAGCAAAATACATACTAGGAGACATGTGTGCGATCGTAAACGATGAATTGCAATCGTGGTTCGATTTGCCACCAATAGACCTTGGCATAGGAATGGCACTTAGCAAAGCGGTTGTTACAGTGGTGGGCCATCCAGAACAGCGACGCGCGAAAGTTATAGGGGAGTGTGTATTTAGGGCGAGTAAGATCGCATTGCTAAAAAACGGTATCGCTGTCGACAAGCTCCTTAAAGAGTTCTGGCCAAGCTCGGCACATGGAAAGGTAATTTTTAAGCCCCTGAAAGATTCAGGTCGTGGTTTTGACGCCTATCAGCTTTCAACTTAATCACTTACTCGAGTTTTACTTGAGATAGGGAAGCGGATGAGGTTCAGGTCTTGAAATATCAGTTAATCAGTACAGCTGACGGCTTTCATTGCAACCAAGACCTGGAGGTGACGTGATGGGTTCCGTAAAGCATTTGTCAGCCTGGACGTTTGCTCTATCGCCATTGCTTTTGCTGTGGCTGGTCACTCCACGTGCGGCGCTTGCCGCCGAAAGCCTCGCCGCTCTGTCGGCGTCAACCATGCAGCAGATTCTCAAGGCATCCAAGCCTTCGGATTGGCGTGTGCTGAATCCGGAAGACACGCTGTATATGGTCCTGCCACAAGGCCGCGTAGTCATCGAACTCGACCCGGCATTTGCGCCGCTGCATGTGGCAAACATCCGCACGCTCGCGCGGGAACATTACTGGGACGGACTCGCGATCGTGCGGGTGCAGGACGACTTTGTGACGCAATGGGCTGATCCGGCGGCCGAAGAACAGCACCCGCGCCGCCCGCCGCGCTCACTTGGCAAGGCTAAGGCGACGCTGCCGGCGGAATTCGAGCGCGACATCACTCCCGGCCTGCCATTTACCCGTCTGCCGGACGGCGATGTGTATGCTCCCGAGGTCGGATTCAGCGACGGATTCCCGGTGGCGCGGGATCCAGAAACCGGCAAGACCTGGCTGGTGCAATGCTATGGCACGGTCGCTGTCGGGCGCGACAATGCACCTGACTCCGGCCCCGGTACCGAGCTCTACGCCGTGATCGGTCAGGCGCCGCGCCAGCTCGACCGGAATACCGCGGTGATCGGACGTGTCGTGCAGGGCATGCAAACTCTCGCGGCCTTGCCGCGGGGCAATGGACCGTTGGGTTTCTACCGGAATCCCGCCCACCAGACGAAAATCCTGCGCGTGCGCCTGGCTTCGGATCTGCCGCCGAGCGAGCGCCCGCCTCTCGAGGTCATGCGCACCGACACCCCAGCTTTTGCTGCGCTGATCGAGTCGCGGCGCAACCGCAGCAATCCATGGTTCCACCACAAGGCCGGCAAGATAGACATCTGCAACGTGCCGTTGCCGGTGCGTGCGCTTCCTGCAAACAACAAATAGACGGGGAGGTAGGAATAAAGGGTGAGTACTCTTATAGGGCATCACCGACGTGCGCTGGGACGGGCTGGTAATAATAGGGGATAGGCCACGGTTATCGCACTTCGATCACAAAGTCCGGCCGGACGTCGCTGCCTCACAACCCCAGTATTTTCATTGCGACCTGGGACCACCAGGGGCTCATGCACAGAATCGGGGTTGGGTCTTGTATTAACACATTGCAGTCAGGTTGCGCACTATTCCGTGAAGCTTTGATATCTCCGCTCCAACACTTCTTTCGACGGCCGATCCGCATTACGTGCATACGAAAGCAATTCAGAGTAATGCAGCGCCTGCAATCCATATTTAACTATGGGTTTGTCTGCCTCGTTGAGTACGGCCTCACGTATTTCGATTCTCAAGGCCTGGAACCAAGCACCTTCTCTGTATCGACTATTTTCACGCCCGGCATCAATCCAAGAATTTCATCCAGCCACGGCTTATGCGTGGCGCCGACGATCACCAGCACCCTGGCGCCGGGATGTTCACGGAAGGTCGCCATGATATTGGCCGCCATGCGCAGGTTGCGCGCTTCCCAGCCGGTGACGTACATCTGGTCGTAGTGCGGCGGCGAGTCGTCGCGCAGCGCGGCGCCCATGTCGCTGGCGATCAGCGTCTGCTGCACTTGCGGGCTGTTGAGAAAACGGTACAGCGCCAGTATCCGATTGTGCGCCAGCAGGTCCTGCTGGCGGGCCTCGAGGGGCTGCATGCGGGCCTTGGATGAAGCCCAGGCTTTCATGATCGCGGCTTCAAATGCCTTGTCCTGCTGGTCCGGAATCCGGATGTTGTCGCCGGTGTGGTCGTCAATCGGGTACACGCGTTGCAGGCCCAGCTTCACCGCCAGGGGCGCGGCGATCAGGTAATCCTCGTTCCCGTGATCGATATATTTGTTCAGGTCCGCCACCAAGGCAGCGTCCAGGCCGTCGCCCGCGTGCCTTTCGGATTGCGGCAGTTGCAGCCACTGCACCAGCGCCGAGGCCGGTTCGCCCGAGGCCAGGAACAAGGCGGCGAGATGCCGGCGCTGGGACGGCGCCGGCTTTGCCGGCCAGTCGTGCAAGGCCTGATCCGCGGCAACGATGGCCGCCGGTATGTCCAAACCGGTCGCGGCTTTGGCGGCCTTGGTATCCACGCAATAGGGCGCGATGTTTTCCGGGTTGTAGATGTTCGGATACTGCGCCATCAGCGCGCAGCCTTCGCCGGAGATGCCTTCAATGGTGATGATGTCCGGCTTGAACGCCGCCAGCCGCGCAAGCAGCGGTTGCAGCGATTGCGGCTTAAATCCCTTGGGCGCGTTGGACAGGTGCGCGGTGCCCAGCACCAGCACCTGGGTACGCGGGCTGGTCATGCCGTGCGCCAGCACGGGAAGGTCCACCCGGGCCTGCGCCGTGCCTGCGCACGCCAGCAGCGCGAACAGACAATAAACCGCATATCGAATTTTCATACGCTCCTCCAATGAATAATCAGAATAATCAGGGAAAGACCACGGTTTATCGCAAGAAACCCTGAAGGTGGTGAACTGTCTTGATGTCTCCGGAGTTGACTGCGCGGAAGCGCGGCATCAATACGTTACGACGGTGCGACGCACAATCCGGGTGCCTTCCACGTCAATGACATTTTTCCCCGTCGGACACGTTTCGACATAGTTGATGTCGTAACAGAAGATCACCACCATGTGCAGCGTCTTGCCCGCGTAACCCGGAGGTGCCGCGGGCAATTTTGCTTTTGTAACAGCGCCGATGGAAGCCTTATCCAGTTGCTTGTTCCCGCTGGATTTGACCATGACGATGTGGCTCGCTTTGGCGTCGAGATAGTCGAAATCAAAGGCCGTTATGCCCATGATGTCCTGGAGGAGCGGATCCCGTGGATACTCCTGTTTGCGGTCTATTTCTGCATACACGTTGTACTCGAACGACTTGTAAAGCGTAAACATCTCGAGCGGCAACTCGAATTCATGGGGCTGGTCGGTATGCAGTCCGTATGGCTTGGGTATCTTCGCTGTCACCACCTGCTGCAGCATCAGCTTATCCAGATCGGGGTCGCCCGTACTTGCGACGATCTCGGGATCTTCAATTTTTCCATTGGCGAACAGGAACTTCACCGTGCCCTGAATTCCGGGTGTGACCGGACCGGCTGGATTGGCAGGGAGGTGCACCACGGACTGGACGGCGGAAAACAACCCCGCCTGCCAATAGGGATTCATCCAGTAGGCTTGGTCTGAGAATAAAGGCGGTTTATTGGCCTGAGGTGGCGCAGAGCCGCAGGCGCTCAAGACACATGCCAATATCAAGACTGCCAGATATCGGTATCCGCGCATACGGTTAATGACTCCTGCGGCGCTCGATGTAAATCCTACGTAAGAATAGACCAGCGGGAATTTTCCGTGTGTCCATCGGGTAAATTAGGCATGCGGCTGAATAGGGCCGGATGCTTGTGTTGATGGGCGCTAGTGAATAAAGTGCAGCGTCAGCGCCCGGCATCCAAGGGGTTATCCGTCATGAAAATCCGTCTCCCCGTCCTGTTCATTGCCCTGCTCCTGTACACCAACGCGCTGGCGCAAACACCGGCGCCGCCCGCCGGCCTCAATGCCTATGTGCACAAGGCCATGGCCCAGTGGCAGGTGCCGGGCCTGGCGGTGGCGATCGTCAAGGACGGCAAGCTGGTGTTCGCGCGCGGCTATGGGGTGCGGGAATTGGGCAAGCCCGGCAAGGTGAACGCGGATACGCTGTTCACCATTGGTTCCGTGTCCAAGCAATTCACGGTGGCGGCCCTGGGCACGCTGGTCACGGCCGGCAAACTCACATGGGATGCGCCGGTGACGGAATATCTCAAGAATTTCCAGCTCGGCAGCGCCTATGTCACGCGCAACATCATGCTCAGCGATCTGCTCACTCACCGCAGCGGCTATTGTGACCCGCTGTGGATGTGGTACACATCCGACGATACCGCCGCCAACGTGATCCAGCGGCTGCGTTACCAGACGCCCGACTACGGCTTCCGCGCGCATTTCTGCTACAACAACACTATGTATCTGGCGGCCAGCCAGTTCATCCCCGCCATCACCGGCGAGAGCTGGAACGAGTATGTTGCGCAGCATCTGTTCATGCCGCTCGGCATGACGCGCACCGACACCACGTCTGCGGCCGTGGAGGCCGCAACCAACGCCGCGCTGCCCCACGCGAAAGTGGACGGCAAGGTCGTGGTGATCCAGCGCTACTGGGCGAACAACATGGATGTGTTCGCATCGGTGGGCGGCATCAATTCCAGCGTCAACGACATAAGCCACTGGCTGGAGATGCTGCTGGCCGACGGCAACTATGCCGGCAAGACGGTAGTGGACCCCGCCGTGATCAAAACCATGGAAACGCCGCAGATGATCATCCCGGCACACAACTGGATCGGGGACTGGATGCGCACCCAGACGCCGGGCAGCCACTTCTACGCCTACGGCTTCGGCTTCATGCTGCAGGATTACGGGAAATACAAGCTGGTCTGGCACGCGGGCGACATCAACGGCATGGCCACGGCCATGGCACTGGTGCCGTCGGAACACCTGGGTGTGATCGCACTCTCGAACCTGGACCAGAACCGCGCGCCGGAAGGCGTGGTGTTTCATGTGCTGCAATCCTACCTGGGGCTTCCGTACTTCGATGTCAGCACCGCCATGTACGACTATAGGCAGAAGGAAAATGCCAAGGACAAGGCAGCCATGGATAAGCTGGCGGCCACCCGTCAAAAAGATGCGCGCCCGCCGCGGCCCCTGTCCGACTATACCGGCAGCTATCAGGACGACTTTTACGGGACGGCGCAGGTGACCGAGGCGCACGGGCATCTGGTCCTGCAACTGGGCAATCCGAGCTTCACGGGCGATCTCGAACCCTGGCACGATAACACTTTCCGGGTGACCTGGCGTGACCGCTATTACGGCAGGAACTACGTGACCTTCGATCTGGATGCGTACGGCACACCCGAGCGGCTGAGCTTTGCACTCATACCACTGCATTACCAGCGGGTAGAGAAACCGGCGGCTGGCGCATCGCAGTAGCAGGCAGCAGGACAAGTCCCCGCGGGTGTCACGCATGGTCGACTTCCTATCCGGCCACGGCCGGTGGTTTCGTGCCACAATTCAGGCCCGCCCGTGAAGCTCTTCCAAAGGAGGATCCCATGAAGCGTCTCGCATGCTTTTATTTGCCGGCTGTTCTTTCGATGTTTGTTCCCGCGGCTGTCATGGCAGCCGCCAAAACGATCCAGCTGCAGGATTTTCGAACGCTCATCCGGATCGAATCGCCGGAATTCTCGCCCAACGGCAAGCAGATCGCGTTCCTGACGGTGCGGCCGGATATGGTGCACGACCGCTACGACGCCGCGCTGCGGGTGCTCAACATCGCCGATGGCAAATCTAAGGTGCTGGTGCGCGGCATGCAGGACCTGAAGATGCCGCGCTGGTCGCCCGATGGGCAGACCCTCGCCTTCGCTGCGAAGGTGGGCAAGCGCAAGCCGCAAATCTACACGGTGCCGGCCGCGGGCGGCACGCCGCAGGAACTCAGTGATGCATCCAACGGCGTCAAGCAGTTCGCCTGGAGCCCGGACGGCAAGACCATCGCCTACGTGACGCCGGACAATTCACCGATCAGCAAGAAAGACCGGCGCTTTCACCACGATCTCTTCACCATCCACGACGATGATTACCTGATCACCAAGCCGCCGGTGCCTTCGCACATCTGGCTGCTGACGGTGAAAAGCGGCCAGGCGCGCCAGCTTACCCACGGCGTTACCAGCGTGCTGGAAACCGCGCCGCCGTTCCCGCCGTTCGGCGGTATCACGGCGCCCGCGTGGTCGGCCGATGGGCACTGGATTGCCTATACCCAGCAAGCCAATGCCGATGACAGCGACAGCGATCGGACCCGCATCGTGGTCGTAAACGTCGCCACCGGTCTAGAGCATGCTCTAACCGGCAAGCACAGCTACGAGTATGTGCCGCGTTTCGCACCCAAGGGCGACACACTGGTCTGGCTGTATCCGCACGGGCCGGGTGCGGTGAGCGTCATGGATCTGTACGTCGGTTCGGCCGGCGGCGGCGCGGCCCGCGACGTGAGCGCCGGTCTCGACCGCGACGTGGACGCCGATTTTGCCTGGCTGCCCGACGGGCATGGCCTGGTGGTGATGGCTGATGACCACGTGGGGGTCAAGCTCTATGTGCAGCCGTTGCACGGCAGGGGCCATGCCCTCAACCTGGACGGGCTGGATGCGCTGCACGTGACCGCATCGCCCCAGGGCGTGCTCGCCGTCGTCGCCGACAGCGCCACGCAGGCGCCGGAACTGTACCTGCTGCGCACAGCGGACAGTCGTCCGACGCGCCTGACTGATTTCAACCACGACTTCTCTGCCTATGCTTATCCGCGCAGTGTTGAACTCGAATGGCGCGCGCCGGACGGCCAGATGGATGATGGCATCCTGACCTATCCGAACGATTACACGGCCGGAAAAAAATATCCGCTGGTGGTCTGGGATCACGGCGGACCGGAAGCGTCTTCGAGTGAAGGTTTCGATACCAACGAGATCGGACCGCTACGCGATCTGTTCGCGGTGGACGGTTACCTGGTGTTAGAACCCAATTACCGCGGCAGCGACAATTTGGGCAACGCGCACGAACACGCCATCTACCGCGATCCCGGCAACGGCCCGGACAGCGACGTGATTTCCGGCATCCGCATGCTGGAAAAGCAGGGCATCGTGGACGAGTCGCGCATCGCCGCGGTGGGCCACTCCTACGGCGGCTACATGACGGGCTGGCTGATCTCGCACCAGCATTTCTGGCGCTGCGCGGTGGTGGCTGACGGCGCGGTGGACTGGACCGAAGAATATGAACTGTCCGCCGCCGGCAACCTGGCCTGGACGCGCGATTCGCTGGGCGGCAGCCCGTGGGACAAGGACAGCGCTGAACTGTACCGCAGCGGCTCGCCCATCACCTATGCCGGTCAGATCACCACGCCGACGCTGATCCTCTCGGGCACCGACGACACCACCGTGCCGATCACCGAGTCGTTCGCGCTCTATCACGCGCTCGCCAGCCGGCACGTACCGGTGAAGTTTATCGGTATTCCCGGGGCGCACCATTCGCCCCAGGACCCGGTGCACCGCGAGCTGTACTATCAGGCCATCAACAAGTGGGTGGTCAAGTACCTGGGTGCCTGAACGACGCTTGCGCCAAACTTTGCTATTTACACTCGGAAGCTGCTCCTGTTGAAATAATGGGGTGGTTAATCCCTTTTGCAGTGCTATCTTTAATCTTCAAGGGGAGGCCACTGAAAGGAGCGGAAGATGGCCAGGAACATCGCGGTGTTTGCGGACGGCACTTGGGAAAGCAATGAGGCCGCTAATCCCACCAATGTGGTGAAGCTGCACGCGGCGCTGCTGCCGAAAAATAAAAAGGGTAATCAGCAACTATCTTGTTACCAGATCGGGCTGGGCGCGGAAGGCTGGAAGGCGTGGCGCCTGCTGAGCGGTGCCACCGGCGCGGGCTTGAGTGAGAACGTCCAGGATCTTTATGGTTATCTGGTGCTGAATTACCAGCCGGGCGACCGGCTGTTTCTGTTCGGCTTCAGCCGCGGCGCCTACACGGTGCGCAGCCTCTCGGGCCTGATCCGCAGCGCCGGTATCCTGCGGCCGGAAAACTTCGAGCGCATCGAAGAAGCCTATGCACGGTACATCGAGCGTGGAATTGAAACCCATCCGCGCGCGGTGCGCGCGCGCAATTTCCGCCAGGCCTATGCCTGGCCGGAATTCGCGGAGCCGGACGATTTCGTCATTCATTGCATCGGCGTGTGGGACACGGTGGGTTCCCTGGGCATTCCCGGCACCGGCGTGGAAAAACTGGTGGAGCGCTTCCACGACACGGACTTGAGCACCTTTACGCACTATGCGTTCCAGGCGCTGGCGGTGGACGAACGCCGCAGCACCTTCGTGCCTTGCCTGTGGACGCAGCAGCCCGGTGCGCCGGCGGAGCAGGTGTTGGAACAGGTCTGGTTCGCGGGCGTGCACTCCGATGTAGGGGGTGGTTACCAGCAGGACGGCCTGTCCAACGACACCCTGGCCTGGATGTGGCGGCGGGCGGAGCAGGCGGGTCTGGCGCTGGACCAGAAGCAGTTCCCGGCGCGCAACCCCTTCGATACCTTGCACGACTCACTGACCGGAGTGTTCAAAGTGCTGAGTTGGTTTGGCAGCGGCCGGCGCCGCATTGTCCTGAAGCAGGCCCCCGGGACACCGGCCACCCACCAGGGCGTCCACGAATCGGTGAAAGCCCGCTTCGACAAACAGGATCCGAAGTACAAGCCGAAGAATCTCGGGACCTATCTGCAAGATCCGCATTCCGTGTATGTGAACGATTGATGTCATCCGACCAGCGCCCGGGAAGACATTTTCCATTGTCCTACGCCCGCGTCCTTGCCCTGACGGCGTTGACCATGGTGGCCTTTGCGGGCAATTCACTGCTGTGCCGGGCGGCGCTGGGCCACACCCACATCGATGCCGCCAGCTTTACCACGATCCGGCTGGTTTCCGGCGCGCTGGTGCTGTGGCTGATCACGCGCCTGCGGCGCGGCACTCGCAGCGGCACGGGCAACTGGCGGTCGGCCTTGGCGTTATTCATTTATGCCGCCGGTTTTTCCTATGCATATATGAGTCTGCCGGCATCCAGCGGCGCTTTGCTGCTGTTCGGCGCGGTACAGGCCACCATGATCGGTTACGGAATCTGGACCGGCGAACGCCTGCGGCGTCCGCAGCTCACCGGTCTGATCTTGGCGTTCGCAGGGCTTCTTGGTTTGTTGTTGCCCGGTGTCACGGCGCCGCCGCTGTTCGGTTCCCTGTTGATGTTGGGCGCCGGCGTGGCCTGGGGCATCTATTCCCTGCGCGGCCGGGGCGCGGGCAACCCCATCGCGGTGACCGCGGGCAATTTTCTGCGCGCGGTGCCGATCGCGCTTGCCTTGAGCGCGTTGACGTATAAAGGCGTAGCCATGGATGCCGACGGATTCGGGTACGCGGTGGCGTCCGGTGCGCTGGCCTCCGGACTGGGCTACGCGCTTTGGTACACGGTGATACCGGCCTTGAAAGCCACCCGCGCCGCCAGCGTGCAACTCAGCGTGCCGGTGATCGCGGCCCTGGGCGGTGTCCTGTTTCTGGGTGAGCACCTCAGCCTGCGCCTGGTGTTGGCATCCGTCGCCATCCTGGGCGGGATCGCGTTGGTGATCCTGGAAAAGCGTGTCGCCAACGGCGGCCGACCAATCAACGCCGAACAGCAATAAATGACACAGCCTCTGATACAGTAGGGCAGAGATGAAACCGGCATGGGTACACTCTCGTGCATTCAATCTCGAGCATCGCGTTGCGGAAAGACATGTTCGACGGCGGTGCCAATGGACGAAAATGAGATAACCACTTGTATGGGAGGCCAAGTCATGAGTGATAAATCTGTCGAGTATCCATTGAGCCATGCGTTGAAAGTGCGCCTCCGTAACCGCGGGCAAGTTATAAAGCGCTGCATCATGAGCGTCGCGCCGTTTCTCTTGCTGGCGGTGGTCGCGGCACCGTCGCAGGCGGCCCAACCGAAGGCGGCGGGCACGCCTGCGAAGGCGCCCGAGTGGGTGTATCCGCTCATACCCGGATTCGGCGGCGTGCATCCGCGCCCCGATCTGCCGGTGCGGCCCGATCCCTCCGTCAATTACAAGATATTTGTGGATGTGGTCAGTCACAACAGGGATCCGGCGGGACGATTCGAAGGCCTGCAGCGCCTCGCACAGCTGGTCAATCTGCTGGCTTACGCCAAGGTTCCGCCCCAGCACGTGCATATCGTGGCGTTACTCGACGGCGAGTCGGCAATGGCAGCGGTGAACAATGACTTTTACCGAAAGAACTTCAAGGGAGACAATCCGAATCTGGCCCTGGTGCAGGCGCTGAAAAAAGCGGGAGTTGAATTGCTGATCTGCGGACAGGGGCTGGCTGAAAATGGAATGCCCGACAGCGTGGTGAGCCCGGATGCGACGGTGACCCTGTCGGCTTTGACCGATGTGGTGGTCTACGGCCAGCGTGGTTATACCTACATGCAGTTATAGCGCTGCCGTACCGTTTAGCTGGGTTTTTGAGAGAATAAAAGCGGGTAGGGATAGTTGATGGCTACGGGTGAAAACCAGGTTTTCGAAGGCGGTTGCACCTGCCGCGCGGTGCGCTACCGCATGCACGGCACGCCGCTGTTCGTGCACTGCTGCCATTGCCGCTGGTGCCAGCGCGAAACCGGGACGGCGTTCGCCCTCAACGCCATGATTGAAGCCGACCGCGTGATGCTGCTGAAGGGCGAAGTGGAAATCGTCAATACGCCCTCCAACAGCGGCAAGGGCCAGAAGATCAGCCGCTGCCGGGTGTGCCATATCGCGCTGTGGAGTAATTACGCCGGCGCCGGCGACAGCTTGCGTTTTGTAAGGGTCGGCAGCCTCGACGAACCGGACCGCTTCCCGCCGGACATCCATATCTTCACGTCCTCGAAGCAACCGTGGGTGGTGCTGCCGGAAAAGATACCCGCGGTTGCCGAGTATTACGACCGCAACGTTTATTGGCCGAAGGCCAGTCTCGCGCGCCGCGCGCTGCTGCTGGCAGCGGCGGCCAAACGCTGACGCACACATCATCAGGTATAGACTCAGTCCAGTATCCGTCCATGCCACTGCCTGTCCATTGCGCTATGCTTTACGAAAGACATGGGGAGGGCATGGACATGAAACTCTCGGATGTGCTGGATTCCAAGGGCTGGGAAACGGTGGTCACCCACGAGAACGTGACCGCCACGGAAGCCGTCAAGCTCATGTGCGACAAGCACGTGGGCGCGGTGGTCATCACCAACGCCAAAGGACAGGTCGGCGGCATTCTGACGGAGCGCGACTTCCTGCGGCGCTATGCCGAACATGGCAACAAGCTTGGCGATTTGAAGATTTCCTGGTTAATGACACACGACGTGGAAACCGCCACTCCCGACGCCAGCGTGGACGAAGTGCTCAATATCATGACCAACAAGCGCTTCCGCCACATGCCGGTGGTGCGCGGCGGCAAACTCGTCGGCATCGTCTCCATCGGAGATCTGGTCAAGGCCATGCTGCAGGAAAAACTGCAGGAGGCGAAATCGCTGCGCGAGTACATCACCTCGTGAGCCGCCGATTGCGGGTCATCCGATAGATGCTGTCCGGGGCGGCGCGCTAGTGGACAATTTCTGGCTTCACCACGGGCTGTGGTTCATTGTGTTCATGTGTTTTTTCCCGCGGCTGACGCTGCTGTTATCGAGCGTGCCGTTCGGCGGCCTGTTGTGGTGGCTGGGCTGGATTTTCGCGCCGCGCCTGCTGGTGGCGATCCTGGCCACTTACAACTACGGGCATAGCAATCTGATCCTGTGTGTGCTCGCCTGGATCTGGGCGCTGGCCGGCGAAGGCACGGAAAAGACGGTGGTGGTCCGAACCGCGCGCTGATTTGATTGACGGATAGTGGCTGACATGAACCGCACCGAGGCCGTCGAGATCCAATGCCCCTATTGCGGCGAGCGCATCGAGATCAGCGTGGATTGCTCGCTGGAGAACCAGAGCTATATCGAAGACTGCCAGGTGTGCTGCCGGCCTATTGAGATTGCGGTCGCCATGGACGAGTCCGGGAAGCCGAGCGTCGAAGTCTCATCGGAAGACGACGTCTGATTCAAATACGATCGGTTTGGGTCTTGCGGAAATGGCTAAGGGGTTTCATCCTGCGGTATGCTTGGGCCGCTCTCGCCGGGTGCCGCCGCCGCTTTCTTGGCCAGTTTTTTCGCGCGCTTGTCTTCCTGTTTCTTCTGCCTGGCCATGTCGCGCTGGCGCTTGTCGAACCGATAGTTAACCTTGGCCACGGGGATTCCTTCCTGTTGATGACGCAGTATAAGGCAAGTGCGGCAATAATGATGCATTCGGCCCGGGAGCCGTACGCTGAAGGCCTCCCACCGACCGCCTGCGAGCACCGGCACTTTTAGAGGCTGCAATCGGCGGCGGCACCCGCGCGGATTCTGGATTTATTCAAAGCGCTTGCATGCTCAATTTTTGAGCTGCGTCTGTCTTCGCCCATTACCCGTGACATTTCGACAGTTCTTGTCTATAGGGGAGGGCGGCTTACACATTACCAAGCCCGCGAATAATGGCGTCTGAAAATGGCGAGCAATCTGGCGGATAAAATCTATATTCAAGCTGCGCAGTGATTCCTGTTGCTTGTAAAAAGCAACGGGTTACATATTTTCTAAAGCCCCGATCCCATGCTCAGGCTGTGGTGCCGAGCGCCCGATCGGTTACGCAGGAGGATGTCATGAAAACTTTGATCGCAGGTTTTGCCTTACTCATCGCTTTATTGTTGGCAGTCACCGCGTATGGTGACACAGTTCAATATCGCATCATTGACCTCGGCAACCCGCTCGGTGGAACCGGGGTGCCCTACGGTATAGGCAATCTCGGCAGCAGCATCAACAACCTGGACTGGGTCGCCGGGGAAGCTGACTTGCCGGGGAGCACGACCATGCACGCGGAACTTTGGCTCAACGGTTTTCCCATCGACTTGGGCACACTCGGCGGACCTGACAGCGCCGTGGCTTGGCCGAACCGCAACAATAACGGTGTGATCGTGGGCATCTCTGAGACTGCCGCTTTGCAACCGCGAGGGGAGGAATGGAGTTGTGCGGCCGCGATATTCTATTCGGCTCCATCTGATGGGCATGTATGTCGCGGTTTTGTTTGGAAGAACGGTGTGATGGCGGAGCTCCCAACTCTCGGAGGCGACAATGGTTTTGCCACCGGCGTCAACAACCGCCGCCAAATCGTCGGCTGGGCGGAAAATACGATTCAAGATCCAACCTGCAACGCCAATAATCAGGTGCTGCAGTTCGAGGCCGTCATGTGGACGAAAAAAAACGGCCAGTACCAGGCTGCGGAATTGCCTCCGTATCCCGGTGATCTGGACGGAGCGGCCACCGCCATTAACCAGAAAGGCCAGGTAGTGGGTATTTCGGGTCTTTGCGGCGGTGCTGTTGGAGGCGAGACCGCCGAGCACATGGTGATGTGGCGCCATGACGCGGTGGTCCGCATCATGCCCACTCTGGGTGGGACCTACTGGAACACGCCCATGGATATCAATAACCGGGGCGATGTGGTGGGTTTCTCCGATTTGCCCGGTGATGCGGTTGGCAGCCCAAACTTCCATGCTTTCTTCTGGTCCCGGAAGCCATTCACGTGTAACGGCGAAACAACCACCGGTACCTGTGATCTGGGTACGCTCCAGGGCGATGTCGTCAGCGAAGCCCTGGGCGTTAATGACCGGGGTGAGGTGGTAGGTATATCTCTTGGCTCAAGCCCTTACGGGCAAGCTTTCATCTGGCAAAACGGCGTCATAACGAATCTCAACTCTCTCGTGGTGCCGGGCACATCCCTGATCCTCACCGATGCACAGGATATTAACGATAACGGCGTGATTACGGGGCAGGCATACGATCCAAGTTCTGGCGTGATGAAGGCTTTTATGGCGATCCCCACGCACGACGACGATCGCAACAACGCCGCTTATTCGAGTCGCAAACATTGAGGGCACTGAAGTTTCTTGGGCATTGTCAAGCGTGTGTGGACCTGAGAAGTTAAGCAGTATCAACCACGACTGAATGAGGGTGGGAGGAAGCTCCCACCCTCGTTTTTAATCGAACAAAATAAACAAGGGATTAGGCTGGGGTTTCGCGGCCGAGATGACGTGGGCTTTGACACTTTATTGCTCTGAACGCCGTATAGGCTGCCCATGTGCCGCGTTTTCCTGATATTTCGACTCCAGGTAAAATGCGGATTTTGCAGGCGACCGTCCGATGAAAGCCGCTAAGCCATTATTATCCGGGGCATTGCCTGCAGCGGGCGGCATCCAGGCGCCGCAGCCGGGCGAGCGCCTGTTCTTCGCGGTGTTCCCCGATGCGGACACCGCCGCGGACATCAGCCGCTTGGCACAGGCGCTGCGTCGCGAACACGCGCTGCGCGGCAATCCAGCGCGGAGCGAGCGCTTGCACGTGACGCTGCACTTCCTCGGCGACTATGCTGGATTGCCGCAGGCGCTGATTACTTCGGCAAAACAGGCCGCCGACCGCGTCGAAGCCTCCGCGTTTGAGGCCAGGTTCGACCGTGTATCGAGTTTTCCCGGCCGCTCACGCAAGCATCCGCTGGTATTGCGCGGCGACGCGGGTCTGCAGTGCTTGCTGGCGTTTCAACGGCAGATGGGCGAGCGTCTGGCGGCGGCCGGCTTGGGCCGGTTTCTCGACCACCCGTTCGTACCGCACGTGACCTTGCTGTATGACGAGCAAGTGCTGACATCGCGGCCCACGGAGCCGGTCACATGGTCGGTGCGTGAATTCCTGCTAATCCACAGCATCCCGGCCCGCAGCGCGCAGCATGTCCTGGGACGCTGGCCATTGCGAACCACAGCTTAATGGGTCCGCTGAATCGGCCGCTGGGTATTGGGGTACTCTTGGCCCCAAAGCGGACTCCGGGTAAAGTGCGGTTCCGCGCCGGGTCACCGGCCGGCCTGTTTAACCAAGACGAGGAGCTCCGTGATGATTCGCACCCTTATGCTCACGCTCGCCGGCGCGCTGGTCTTCGGCGCACTTCCGATTTCTTCCGCACTCGCCAATACCAATAAAGGCACCGCCATGGCCTCGCAAGCCGCCGCGCCACGGACCAATCCGCTGTTGAGCGTCAGTACGCTGCCGTTCCATGCGCCGCCCTTCGACAAGATCAAGGACAGCGACTACCTGCCGGCCATCGAGGCGGGCATCAAGCGTCAGCTGGCGGAGGTCGGGAAGATTGCCGGCAACCCGGCGCCGCCTACCTTCGATAACACCCTGGTGGCGCTGGAGAAGAGCGGCCGCCTGCTGCACCGCGCCATGGGAGTCTTCAACGGCGTGAGTTCCGCCAACACCGACCCCGCGCTGCAGCAGGTGCAGGAGAAAATCGCGCCGCAACTGGCTGCGGCGAATGACGCGATCTTCCTCAATTCCAGGCTGTTCAAGCGCGTGCAGGCCATCTATCAGGAACGCGACCGCCTCAAGCTCAGCCCCGAATCTCGGCGGCTCATCTGGTATTACCACCAGCAGTTCGTGCATGCGGGCGCCCAGCTCACCGGCGCCGACCGCGCCAGGCTCAAGAAGCTCAACGAGGAACAAGCCACGCTCAGCGCAAAATTCATGAACCAGCTCCTGGCCGGTACCCAATCGGCCGCACTGGTGGTGAGCAGCCAGGCGCAACTGGCCGGCCTTTCCCGGGCCGAGCTGGAGGCGACAGCCGATGCCGCCAAGGCCCGCGGCCTCAAGGGCAAGTGGGTGATCACGCTCCAGAACACCACCCAGCAGCCGCTGCTGTCGCAGCTCACCGACCGCGCCACCCGCAAGCGGCTCTTCGACGCGTCCTGGAACCGCACCGAGCGCGGCGGCCCGGACGACACCCGCGCCACCATTGCGCGCATCGCGCAGATCCGCGCCGAGAAGGCGCAGCTCCTCGGCTACCCGGACTTCGCCGCCTGGCGGCTGACCGACCAGATGGCCAAGACGCCGGCGAACGTCGACGCTTTCCTGGATCAGCTGGCGCCCGCCGCTACCCACCGGGCGGCCGAGGAAGCGGCCGAGCTCCAGCAGATCATTTACAAGGATGGCGGCAAGTTCAAACTCGAACCCTGGGACTGGGATTTCTACGCCGGGCAGCTGCGCAAACAGAAATACAATCTCGATGAATCGGAGATCAAGCCGTATTTCCAGGTCTATCGCGTGCTGGAGGACGGCGTGTTCTACGCCGCCCATGAACTCTACGGCGTGACTTTCAAGCGGCGCCACGACATTCCCGTTTACCAGAAAGACGTGCGCGTCTACGAGGTGTACGACTACAACGGCAAGCCGCTGGGCCTGTTCTACTGCGACTACTTCAAGCGCGACAACAAATCCGGCGGCGCCTGGATGGATAATTTCGTCGTGCAATCGAAGCTGCTGCATCAGATGCCGGTGATCTACAACGTCGGCAACTTCACCAAGCCGGTGCCGGGCCAGCCCGCGCTCATCAGCTTCGGCGACGTGGTCACCATGTTCCACGAGTTCGGCCACGCCCTCAACGGCTTTTTCGCGGACCAGGAATATCCGAGCCTGTCCGGCACCGCCACGGCGCGCGACTTCGTGGAATTCCCCTCGCAGTTCAACGAGCACTGGGCCCTCGATCCCAAGGTGCTGGCCCATTACGCCATCAACTACAAGACCGGCAAGCCCATGCCCAAGGAGCTGGTGGACAAGCTCATCAACGCCAGGCATTTCAACGCCGGCTACAAGATGACGGAACTGGTGGAAGCCGCGGAACTGGACATGCAGTGGCACAGCCTGCCGGGCGGCGCGCCGCTGCAGAACGTGGACCAGTTCGAAACCAGTGCGCTGGAGCGTACTCACGTCTACCTGCCGCCGGTGCCGCCGCGCTACCGTTCCAGCTATTTCCTGCACATCTGGGCCAACGGTTATCAGGCCGGATACTACTCATATCTGTGGACCGCGATGCTGGCGGACGACGGCTATGAGTGGTGCGTGCAGCACGGCGGCCTGACCCGCGCCAACGGCCAGCGTTTCCGCGACCTGATTCTGTCGCGTGGCAACACCGAGGACTATGCCACGATGTTCCGCAGCTTCTACGGACACGATCCCGAGATCGGTCCGATGCTCAAGGACCGCGGATTGAGCGGCAGCTAAGCACTAGCGTCGAGAGCCGGGCCGGTGTTGGCCGGTCCGGCTCTCGACAAAATGCATGCGAGGCGAAGGTCATGACGTACCAAGGCAGTTGTCATTGCGGAAAAGTCCGCTACCAGGTGGAAGGCGAACTCGGCGAGGTCACGGAGTGCAATTGCTCCATCTGCCGCCGCCGCGGGCACCTGCTTTGGTTCGTGCCACGGGAAAATCTGCATTTGAGCACGCCGGAATCGGCTCTCTCCAGCTACAGCTTCAACAAACATGGGATCAAACACCGCTTTTGTTCCACCTGTGGGAGTGCGACCTTCGGTGAAGGCAGCGATTCCAAGGGCCATAAAATGGCGGCCATCAATGTGCGTTGCCTCGAAGACGTGGAACTCTCCACTCTCAAGATCAAACACTTCGATGGCCGGAGTCTGTAGACTGCGAGGCGCTTATACGCCACCGGTATTTTCGAATGTCTTCAACAGGATTCCAGCACGCGCATGCAGGTACTTTATTAATTCGAGTTAATATGCCAGGGAGTGGTTTCCATCCGGTCAACCCTGTTGATGTGCCGGCGTTTTTTAGTTCTTAGGATCACAAAGTCGAGGATGTACCATGAAACGCTTTACCACTGCACTGATGATTGCTGGGGTGCTGGCCGTACCCCTGCTGGCGCTGCCCATCGTTGCCTCTGCGCAGGTCAGCGTTGGTATTGCGGTTAATTTCGGCCCCCCGCCGCTGCCCTATTATCCACAGCCCTACGCCCCGGCGGCGGGTTATATCTGGACTCCCGGCTATTGGGCGTACGGCCCTTATGGCTATTACTGGGTGCCCGGTACCTGGGTGCTGGCGCCGGCCATCGGCCTGCTCTGGACTCCGGGCTGGTGGGGCTGGGATGGTGGGTTCTATCGATGGCACCTTGGCTATTGGGGTCCGCAGGTGGGCTATTACGGGGACATTGACTACGGCTACGGTTACACGGGCGAGGGCTATGAGGGCGGCTATTGGCGCGGACGAGACTTTTACTACAATCGCGCCGTCAGCAATGTGAATGTCACTTACATTCACAATACCTATAACCGGACGGTGATCAATAACACCCATATCAGCCGCGTCAGCTATAACGGCGGCGCCGGCGGCACCCGGGTCCGGGCCACGCCGGAACAGGAGGCTTACGCGCGCGAGCGCCATACCTTCGCCACGGCCGCACAAATGCGCCAGGAGCGTGTCGCCCTGAGCAATCCCGCGCAGCGGTTTTCCGTGAATCGCGGCAGACCCGAGATTGCCGCCACCACCCGGCCGGGAAAGTTCAGCGGTTCCGGCGTGGTGCGCGCGAACAAGACACGGGACTCCTATGTTTATAAGCCGGGGGCGCACAATACGATACGCAACCGTGCGAGCAATCGGAATGTGAACCGTGACCAGCGGGTACCCCAACAAGTACCTGTCATGCGGCCCGCCCGTCCTAAAGCCCAGCAGTACCGGCAGCGTACTGCGCCACCGCCGCAGAATAACTTCCGGAATAACTATCGCGCCATGGGACGGCCTGCGCCACAACCCGCACACCCGTATGCCAGGCAACCCGAATGGCGGGCGCCGCTGCCCACGCAGCGCCCCGAATCCAAACCCCCACCGGCACGCCGCAAGAACGATGCAGGCCGGCCGCCGCCTCGCCGTTAATCAGGCAATCTGAAATCAGCCGATGCTTTTCCAGCATCGGCTGATTTCATTGCAGCGCCGCTTCAGGTGGAGCGCAGCATCCAAGCGGATTCAGATTCCAGGCGCTGCCACTCCAATATCCCATCGCGATTGGCATACCGGTGATTTTGATTCGCTGGGGTACATCCGTCTGTTTGAGCATTGAGCCATCCACTGTGGTCCGAGACCGGCGTTTCAATAAAATTCCGGAATAAGCGCGGCGCGTGTTTTTACGTTGTAAGCCGTGACCATCCAATAGGCAAACCATTCAAGCCATGCTTTGGCAATCGCCAGGGACGGTTTGATTACCATGTTTCGGCAAATCCCTCAGGCGGGGCTTCCGGATTCCAACCGTTCCCGTTGCCGCAGTGCCGGGAACATCCACATCCACAGTCCCACCACCAGCAGGGTGCCGATACCGCCAAGCAGCACCGCCGGCACCGCCCCTAACCAGGCGGCGGTAATGCCGGACTCAAATTCACCCAACTGGTTCGAGGTATTGATGAAGATGGCATTGACGGCGCTGACGCGTCCGCGCATCCCATCCGGGGTTTCCAGTTGTACCAGTGCTGAGCGAATCACCATGCTGATCATGTCGAGGGCGCCCAGGGTGACCAGGGCCAGCATCGAGAGCCACAAGGAGGTGGAGAGCGCGAACACGATGGTGGCGAGACCGAAACCCGCCACGGAAACAAACATGGCCCGGCCGACACGGCGCTTGAGCTGACTATGCGCCAGCCACACGCCCATCGAAAGCGCGCCCACGGCCGGTGCGGCGCGCAACAGCCCCAAACCCCAGGGGCCGGTATGCAGGATGTCGTGCGCGAAGATCGGCAGCAGCGCGGTGGCGCCGCCCAGCAATACGGCAAATAAATCCAGGGAGATGGCGCCCAGCACCACCGGGCGATGGCGTATGAAGGTGATACCGGCGAATACGGTGCGCAGCGTCGGCGGTTCCCGCGGCACCGCCGGGCGTTCGGTTTTGAGGCGCCACATCAGAATAGCCGCCGTCAGATACAGCAGAGCCGATACTGCATACACGACGCCTGCTCCCGCCACGTACAGGAAGCCGCCGAGCGCCGGGCCGATGATCATCGCCGACTGCATCGCCGAAGCGCTGGCGGCCATGGCGCGCGGATAAAGCATGGGCGGCACCAGAACCGGAAGCAACGCTTGCAGCGTCGGGAACTCGAAAGCCCTGGCGACACCGATGAAAAAAATCAGGGTGAGGATGGTGGCTTCGTGGAACCAGTGTAGAAAGCTGCCGACGGCGAGCAGCCCCACGGCCAGCCCCTCGACGATCTGGCAGATGAGCACCACGTGCCGGCGCTCATAGCGGTCGGCCACATGTCCCGCCACCAGCGCCAGCGCAATCGAGGGTATGAACTGCACCAGGCCGATCATGCCGAGATCGAACGCCCGATGGGTCATGGCATAGATTTGCCAAGCCACGGCCACCGACAGCATCTGGAACGCGAATCCGGAGGCCCCGCGGGCGAACCAGAATTGCAGGAACGCGGGATGCCGCAATAACGAATGTTCGGTGTTTTGGGTGACGGGGACGTATGCAGGCATGGGGTGGAGCGCAGGCTTTTCGACGGAGCGTGAGTGTAGCAGTCATGCTCTGCGGCCAGAATCCGGCGGCAGGGTATTTTCCGGGTTGACGGCGAGCCGTCCACAGCGGGGACCTTGGTTCAACGCTGTTCCGAGTTTGCTAAGCCTGATCTCTTTCAGCCCAAGATACGGTGATCTGCGCAAAATTTTCAGCCGGTCGCGTGTTTGATTGTACGGTCCTATTTTTAATTTTCGGGATTGTGGGGTGCTGCACGCTCATGGTCGGGTTCGCCGCAATGCATCAGAATGTTTGCACGCACCGTGTCGCGCAGCGCGCGCGCGTCATCGCCGCGTTTGCCGCCGGCCATAACCGGGGCCAGCAACGCCACCTCCACTTTGCCCGGACGGGGGCGTAAGGTTTCACCCGGCAAAATGGCGCGGGCGCCACGGATTACAACCGGAACCACGGGAATACCAGCACGGGTGGCGGCCAGGAACGTGCCCAGATGAAACGCGCGCAACCCCGGCTCCTTCCGGAAGGTGCCTTCCGGAAATACACCCAGAGAGGCGCCGTCACGGGCCAGTTGGATTAAACGGGTAGCATCATTTAATGCCGTCTTGGTGTCGAAGCGCTCCACGAATTCCGAACCTAGACGCCTCAACAACCAGCCCACCAGCGGTGTACCCATGGCCTCACGTTTTATGACAAATCCGAAACGGGGTGGCAAAGCGGCAGTGAGCAATGGCCCGTCCAGGTAAGTGGCGTGATTTGAGGCCAGGAAACAGGCGCCTGCCGGCAGATTTTCCAGTCCGGTAACCATTAGGGGGATGCCGGCCAGTATGAACAATATCCGGCCAGCCCTACGGGCTGCACGCCGGCGGCGTTTGCGGCCGGGTAGCACGATCACATAGAGGGTGGCTGGCACGCCGAACAACAGGAAAGCCGCCCAGACCCGCAGGGGAAATACCAGGGAATAGAGTGGCTTAGGAGATTGGCGCATGGACTGAGGCAGTATCCGGATTCAAGCCTTACCTGGCAAGCGGCACGAAATATGCTAATATTTTACATAAAAGAATTTAACGATGTTGCAGTTTTCAGGCGTGTAGACCGTGTAGTTTATTGTTTTGGTATGTCGTTCGTGTACGAAACAACATATTTCACTTAGCGAGGTGCTTCCCATGAGTGACTATGCCATCACTGAACATACTGCTTTCCATAATGTTCATGACATGACCCACTCCAGTCAGGCGGCTGGCCAGCAGGAAGTTGAACGCTTCTTGGATGCCATGTGGAGCGAGCGTGGCTTGGCGGACAACACGCTCGCCGCTTACCGCGCGGATCTGGTGGGGTTGAACCGCTGGCTTGAAAACCAGCACGTGGGAATTTTGCAGGTGCAGCGTGATCAATTACTGGCTTTTCTGGCCTGGCGTGTACAACAAGGCGCGCGACCGCGCTCCACAGCGCGGCAGTTGTCCAGCATCCGGCGCTTTTACCGCTATCTGCTGCGCGAGGGACGCATCGGCGAAGATCCCAGCACGCGCATCGATATGCCAAAACTCGGCCGTCCGCTGCCGAAATCATTGACTGAATCGGAAGTCATTGCCCTGCTCAAGGCGCCGGATGTGATGCAAGCGCTCGGTGTCCGCGACCGCGCCATGCTGGAATTGCTATACGCCACCGGCTTACGTGTATCCGAACTGGTGACCCTGCGTATTGACCAGATAAACCTGCGTCAGGGTGTGGTACGCGTACTTGGCAAAGGCAAACGCGAACGCCTGGTGCCGATAGGCGAGGAAGCCCAGACCTGGATCGAGAAATATCTGAGTACAGCACGCCCCGAGATTATCGGCATGCAGCAGAGCGATTATCTGTTCGCCACGCGCCGCAGCGATCACATGACCCGTCAGGCGTTCTGGCACATTATCAAGCGTTATGCACAGAAAGCTGGGATATCCATGGCCATGTCCCCCCACACACTGCGGCATGCGTTCGCTACACACCTGCTGAATCATGGCGCCGATTTGCGCGTGGTGCAGATGCTGCTGGGTCACAGCGATGTGTCCACCACCCAGATCTATACCCACGTGGCCCGCGAGCGCCTGAAGGATCTGCATGCTGAGCATCATCCCAGGGGCTGAACCCCGGAGTGAAGCGGTTGACCTGAGCGCGTAAAATCCGGGAACGGGAACCCGCAGGTCCACGGCGGGTCTTAGTGAATAATTGCCGGATTCTATTTCCATGAAAATTATACTGAAAGTCTTGCTTGTCGGCCTGTTGCTTGGCACCGCAGCCGCACGTGCGGATAGCGGGACCAGTGTCGAGCTGCGACTCGCAAAAATGCTCGGCCTCAAAGTTGATGATGTGACGCCGGCGCCCATTGCGGGCTTATATCGCATCACTGTTGGTCCGCAAGTCGCCTATGTTAGCGCCGATGGGCACTATCTTATTCGCGGCGACATCATCGATGTACGCAGCGGCGATAACCTCACTATCAGGCGCCGCGACGCAGCACGGCTTGCCTATCTGCAACATCTTGTTCCCGATATGCTGGTGTTCGCGCCACCACACCCCAAACGCACAATCACGGTATTCACCGATATTGACTGTGAATACTGCCGGGTGCTTGAACAGGACCGGCCGACCCTGAATGCCATGGGTATTGCGGTGCAATACCTTTTTTTCCCGCGCGATGGTATCGGCTCCGCATCCTGGCGGAAAGCGACGGATGTATGGTGCGCGAATGACCGTAAGGCGGCGTTCGAGACCGCCATGGGTGGCAAGCCGGTCAAGAATGCTTCATGCGATGCCGCCGCGGTGGTGGCGGGTTATCGTTTCGGTGAGCTGCTGGGTCTTGAGGGCACGCCGGCGATTATCACGGATCGTGGCCGGTTGATTGACGGCTATTTGCCGCCCACCGAACTGGTTTCCCTGCTGGATGCCGCCTCGCCGCCTGTTCAAAAAACATCGCATTGAATCCGTTCGGTGCCGATTGAGCGCCTGGAGCCGATAGCATAAAATGCCATTTGTCAGCGTCTTGGCAAACGCCTACTGAACTATCCCCGGCGCGTGGCGGCTGGAAGCATCGGTATTTTTTCGGAAAATTACTGGAGGAAAGTATGAAGATCCTGAATAGGAAGCTTGCAATGTGCTTACTTGTGACCGTGTGCTTGCTTGGCGCCAATGCCTACGCCAAGGACTACACTGTCAAGGAACTGAATAGTGGTGCCGGCGGCAGCTTCGTATTCGAACCCGATTTCCTGCATATCCAGCCAGGTGACTCGGTGCACTTTGTGGCCGTCGATCCCGCACATGACAGCCAGTCCTATCTGGTGCCGCAGGGTGCCAAGAACTGGAAGAGCGAGGTCAGCAAGGACATCACCTTGAAGTTCACCCAGGATGGCGTTTATCTTTATGAGTGCAATCCGCACCACATGTTCGGCATGCTGGGCGTCATCCAGGTGGGCAATGCCGTGAACAAGGCCGCGGCTGAGAAAGCCGCGCAGACCATGGAGAGCAAGCAGCTGATGAACCAGGGTCGGCTTGAGAAGCTCATGAAGGAAGTGAAATAGAATATTGTTAATGACCAAATGAAAATAAAAACGCCCCTCTGTGAGGGGCGTTTTTTCGACACTCGGGAATTCAGCGATCCAGTAATTTCAGTTTCCCGGGCTTACCTTCCCAAGCCTTGGCATCCGCGGGCGCGGGTTTCTGCTGGGTGAGCACCGGCCAGGATTTGGCCAGTTCGGCGTTCAATTCACGGAATTGCTGCTGGTCTTGCGGCAGATCGTCCTCGGCATAGATCGCGTTGATGGGACATTCCGGCTCACATAAGGTGCAGTCAATGCACTCGTCCGGATCAATCACCAGAAAATTCGGACCCTCATGGAAGCAGTCCACGGGACAGACTTCCACGCAGTCTGTGTATTTGCACTTGATGCAGTTTTCCGTGACGACGAAGGCCATGGTTTATGCCTCTGTGGCTGAGTGCCGATAGGGCAATTCTGCCATAAGCATCGGCGGGATTGCAGGCCTAGACTGCAACAGATTTCCGCCACGTGGTGATATGGAACTGGTACTGCCCGCGGTGCCGGTCCGCAAAAAAGCATTCCAGGGTATAACGCACGCTTGGAAAAGCGATGTCTTTCCAGGGGATGAGATCCTCGCTGAATAGATTCACTTCCAGGGTTTCCGCACCGACGCCATACTGTTCATGGCGCAGGCGGCCACGAAACATGAAATGCACCTGGTTGATGTCCGGCACGTTCACCGACGCCAGCGGCGCAAGCAGTTCAACTTCCGCGAGAGCTTCCTCCTGCGCCTCGCGCAGCGCCGCCTGTTCAAGGGTCTCGCCGTTTTCCATGAAACCCGCCGGCAAGGTCCAAAAGCCGGCACGCGGCTCGATGGCGCGGCGGCACAGGAGCACGTTGCCTTGCCATTCCGGCACGCAGCCCACCACCAGCTTGGGGTTCTGGTAATGGATGGTTCCACAGTGCTCACAGATGTGGCGGGGCAGGTGATCGCCAGGCGGGGTTTTTACCACCACTTCATAACCGCATTGGGCGCAGTATTTCATTGTGTATCGAGGTGGAGGGTGGTGCCCGGAGTCGGAATCGAACCGACACTCCTTTGAGGGGAACGGGATTTTGAGTCCCGCGCGTCTACCAGTTCCGCCATCCGGGCTTTGTTCGAGAACCAATGAGCCATATGGACCATCTGAATGCTCAAAGTGCATTTTGCCATAACTGCGCCATAGTGACGCATAGTAATTTCCTGCAACGATGGTCATGTCCGGCTGCCGAAATATATATAAATTTGTGACACACCAGACCAGAATTAGGCCGCCGCACCGGTGCCGGGGGGGCTGACAGGGCCTCGGTTTGGCCGCGTGCTGATCACTTGACCTGCATCATGGCCGGTTGACCCTTGGCGGAGCAGCATACTGATCATTCCCAGTCATTGGCGGTTTTCCCATGCACGATGAAATCCCGGCTCGCCCGGCTTGCGAGCAAGACGACGATCTCTCCGTTCTTAACCCCTGCTTTCTCGGCTCCAGCGGCGAGAACAGCGAGCTGTTCGAGCGGGTGCTGCTGGATCTGGTGCGTGACCACGTCTACTGGCGGCGCAACTTCCACCCCGAGGATCCGCCGCCCATCCCCATGCTGGCGGTGCACCAGCCGGAGTATGTGGACTTCGTGGACCGTATGCGCACCGAGCTCAACGCGCTCACGGCGGCGCTCAAACGCTCGGTGCCGTTCTTCAACCCGCGCTACCTCGGTCACATGGTGTCGGATACGCTGCTGCCCGGTCTGCTGGCCCAGCTGGTCACCACGCTTTACAACCCCAACAATGTTTCTCCAGAGGCGGCTCCCGTCACGCTTGATCTGGAACTCAGGGTGGGTGAGCAGCTCGCAAGCATGCTCGGCTTTGGCACCGATCCTGAGCGCGTTCCCTGTGCCTGGGGACATCTTGCCTCCGGTGGCACGCTCGCCAACTTCGAAAGTCTCGTGAATCTGCGTGCCGTGCGCTGCTATCCATTGGCCGTGAAGGATGCGCTGCTGGCCACGCGCCTGGCGTTGCCGTTGAGTGTCGCGGCCGGCCCGCCGCTGCTGGAACTGGATGACTGGACCTTGTTCAATCTGCCGCTGGACGAGGTTATGGAACTGCCGCAGCGGCTAGCGGCACAACTGCGTGAGCACGCGACCCCCTCCGAAGCCCGCCGCCTGCAGCAGGCACTCACCCAGGCGCGTGCCGAGTGCGCCGGGCTGGTGAATTTTGTCGAGCGCCATCCGGTCTGCGCGCAGATGAGTGTGCTGGTACCGGTAACCGCGCATTATTCCTGGCGTAAGGCCGCGAAAGTGTTGGGGTTCGGCACCGGTCAATTGCTGGAGGTGCCGGTGGATAACCACATGCGCATGTCCGTGGCGGCCTTGAAGCAGCAGCTGGCGGAATGCGCGCGCCAGAAAATCCCGGTGCTGGCGGTGGTGGCGGTGCTTGGCACCACCGAATTCGGTACCCTCGACCCCTTGCAGGAAATTGTGGAGTTGCGCGACCATTCCCGGGCGCACGGCCTGGAATTCGCACTGCACGTGGATGCCGCCTGGGGCGGCTATCTCGCCAGCATTTTCCGCGAACCCGACGGCAGCCTGGCCGCGTACGACTCGGTGCGGAAGGGTTTCAGGTATTTCCCCTCCGCACCGGTTTACGCCAGTTTCGCCGCCCTCAAGCGCGCGGATTCCGTCACCGTGGACCCCCACAAGCTGGGCTACCTGCCCTACGGCATTGGCGGCATCGTCTGGCGTGACCGGCGGGTCAGAGACTTTTTGGGCGAAACGGCGCCCTATGCGTTTGACCACAACGGCTCGTCCGACGCGCACGATTGCCCGGCGCAGCTGGGTCAGTACATCCTGGAAGGTTCAAAGCCGGGTGCCGCCGCCGCCGCCGCCTGGGTGACCCATCGCGTTCTGCCGCTCGACCGGACCCATCTCGGCCGGCTGCAACGCCACACCATCCTCGCCAGCGAATATTTTTATGACCGCCTGCCGGCGGTGGCGCGGCGTCTCGAGGGGCGCGCGCGGTTAGTGGTGCCGTTTGAGCCCGATACCAATTTGCTGTGCCTGGCGGTCAATCCCGAGGGCAATCGCTCCCTGGCCGCGATGAACCGCTTCGGCGAGCGTCTGTATACGCATCTCAGCATTGATCCCGGGCAGCCGGTGCAACTTCGCGACTTCTTTAGTTCGCATACCCGCGTGGCCCGCAACATGCTCGGGTCGGAGGACCTTTCGCGGGTACTCACCGCCCTCGGGATTGCTGCGGACACCTTCACCGTTGCGGTCGAGGATCAGCAGACCCAGGCCGACAGCCTGTTCCTGTTGCGGCATACGCTTATGAACCCGTGGCTGCTGAAAAGCATGGGCGGCAAGAACCCGCTTGACCGGTATCTGGAATACTTGGAGGAACTGATTCTCGCGGAGTTGGAACTCGGCGCTTGGCTCGGTAGCGGCGGTGCGACCAAGCATTCCGCCGCCGCGCGCAAGCAGCGCGCGTAAAAACATCGACCGGTTGCCCAGCCCGTCTGTCCGTATCGCTGGCCTGGATGGACCGAGTCCAATTCGCAGGCGAAAGATCGGGTGCGGTGAGCTCCCTGCTACAATGATATGAATCAATTACACGCGAGACTGCGCCGGCTGGAATCGGAGTGACTCTAAGGGTAAAAAGCCAGGCGCCGACGCCGGTGGAATTGGGCGTGTCTGCCGGCGCCGGCTGTCAGCCAAGGCATTGCCGCAAGCGCCGCAGGCGGTAATATTCCGGGTTGTGCAGCCGGCACTTATCAGGAAACTCAATGAATCAATCCTCATACACACGCGATGAGCTGCTCGCCTGCGGTCGCGGCGAGATCTTCGGTCCCGACAACGGGCGCCTGCCGTTGCCCAACATGCTGCAACTGGACCGCATTACGCACATCGCCGCCAGCGGCGGTGCTTACGGCAAGGGTATTGTGGAGGCGGAGTTCGATATCCATCCGGGATTATGGTTCTTCGCCTGTCATTTCCAGGGGGATCCGGTGATGCCCGGCTGTCTGGGCCTCGACGCCTTGTGGCAGCTGGTGGGCTTCTTTCTTACCTGGAAAGATCTTCCCGGCCGGGGACGGGCTCTGGGCGTGGGGGAAGTGAAATTCTTCGGTCAAGTGCTGCCAAGCGCCAGCAAGGTGCGCTATGAGATAAACATCAAGCGCGTCATCGAGCGCAAACTGGTATTGGCCATTGGTGACGGCCGGGTACTGGTGGATGACCGCGAGATCTATACCGCGAGTAATCTGCGTGTCGGTTTGTTCACCTCCACGGATGCTTTCTAAGGTGCGGACGGATATGACGCGCGTGGTGGTGACCGGGATTGGGATCGTATCGTGTCTCGGCAACGACAAGGCGAGCGTCGCGGCCTGCCTGCGCGCGGGGCGTTCCGGTATCCGGCATGTGCAGGAATACGCGGATCTCGGTTTACGCAGCCATGTCGCAGGTACCCCGGACCTCGATCTCGAGGCGCTGATTGACCGCAAGATCAAGCGCTTCATGGGCGATGCCGCGGCGTATGCTTATGTCGCCATGCGCAACGCCATCAACGATGCGGGACTCGCGACCGAAGAGGTATCCAATCCGCGCGCCGGTCTCATTGCCGGCTCGGGCGGCGGCTCGGTTGCCAATCAGATAGACACGGCCGATATCTTGCGCAGCAAAGGCGTGCGCCGGGTAGGGCCTTATATGGTTCCGAGAACCATGTGCTCGACGGTTTCCGCCGGACTCGCAACCCCGTTTCAGATCAAGGGTATCAACTACTCCATATCCTCCGCATGCGCCACCTCTGCCCATTGCATCGGCGCCGCCATGGAACAGATTGAATTGGGCAAACAGGATGTCGTGTTCGCCGGCGGTGCCGAGGAATTGCATTGGGGCATGACCGGCATGTTTGACGCCATGGGCGCGCTGTCCACCAAGCGCAACGATACGCCGGCACAGGCGTCCCGGCCCTTCGATACCGGCCGTGACGGTTTCGTCATCGCCGGGGGAGCAGGCATCCTGGTGCTGGAAAGCTTGGAGCACGCTAGCCGGCGTGGCGCCAGAATTTATGCCGAGTTGGTGGGGTACGGCGCCAGTTCTGACGGCTACGACATGGTGACGCCCTCTGGCGAGGGCGCGAGGCGATGCATGCAGATGGCGCTCGGCAGCACGCAGGGGCCGGTTGATTACATCAACGCTCACGGTACCTCCACGCCGGCCGGCGACATCGCCGAACTCATCGCCATTCGTGAAGTGTTCGGGCGCGCCGCGCCTCCGATCTCATCCACCAAATCCATGTCCGGCCATTCTCTTGGCGCAGCCGGCGTGCACGAGGCGATTTACTGCCTGTTGATGATGGAAAACGGTTTCATCGCCCCCTCGATCAATATCGAGACATTGGATGCACAGGCCGAGGGACTGGATATCGTGCGGCAGGCGCGGACCGCGGATATCGAGCAAGTGATGTCTAACAGTTTTGGCTTTGGCGGTACCAACGCATCTCTGGTATTCAAGCGCTACCGGCACTGATCATGGAAATGCGTTGCAGCGCGGTTCTTGCTGCCGATTAAAGCTGCTACCCTACGTTGCCTATGCGGCGCCAGGATTTTCACTACGTACTCCCCCAAGAACTGATTGCCCAGCATCCGCTGCCGCAGCGCACCGCCAGCCGCTTACTCTGTCTTGATGGCGCGAGCGGCGCGCTTGCCGACCGGCGATTCCGTGAGCTGCCCTCGCTGCTTAATCCCGATGATCTGCTGGTGTTCAACGACACGCGCGTAATCCCCGCGCGCTTGTTCGGCCGCAAAACCAGCGGTGGGGCGGTGGAATTTCTGGTGGAACGCCTATTGGATGAACACCATGCGCTGGTACTGGCGCGTGCCAGCAAGCCGCTGCGCGCCGGCATGCATGTATGCATGGCGGAAACGGCGGACGCCGTGATACTGGGCCATGAAGGTGAATTCCTCAGGGTGGAATTTACCAACGCCGTCCTGCCGGAATTTCTGTACCAACACGGCCATGTGCCATTGCCGCCCTACGTGCGGCACGCGGATAGTCCGGAGGACCATGAACGCTATCAGACGGTCTATGCACGGGTACCGGGTGCGGTGGCGGCACCCACCGCCGGGCTGCATTTCGATGCGGACATGTTGCAGCAATTGCAACAACTGGGTGTGAGCCAGGCCTGCGTGACGCTGCATGTGGGTGCCGGTACATTCCAGCCGGTGCGTGAAGATAATATTCTTGAACACCGCATGCACAGCGAACAGGCGTTTGTGTCGCAAGCCGTGTGCGACGCGGTGGCCGATACCCGCAGGCGTGGCGGGCGGGTGGTGGCGGTCGGTACCACGGCGGTACGCAGCCTGGAAGCGGCGGCCACGGGTAACGATGCACCCAGGCCGTTGGCCGGCGACACCACACTCTTTATATATCCCGGCTACAAATTCCGCGTGGTGGACGCCCTGATCACCAATTTCCACCTGCCGGAGTCCACCCTGCTGATGCTGGTAGCGGCTTTTGCCGGCCGGGGAAACGTGCTGGCCGCCTACCGTCACGCGGTGGAACGGCGCTATCGGTTCTTCAGTTATGGGGATGCCATGTTCATAACACCTGCGCACGCAGCGCGGGGTCGCTAGGAAATGAATGTTTGTGCGGCCTTCGGCCGCGTAATTCGAACGCGGGGTTTCACCCCCGCACGACGAGCTACTTTCCTTGTGCGCACGAGGACAGTAGCCAAAGGAAGTCACCCCGGGGGTTCCGCGCCTGCTCGAAATCGTTTGGTGGACCATTCGATTTCGAGCGCATGCCCTCGCTTCTCGCCTGACTCAGGGCGGCGCAGGCGGTGCGTCCTGCACCGCCGCGCCGGCTCGTGTCCTGACTTCGCCCCGCCCCTGCGGGGCGGGCCTTTGCTTCGCCAGGCTGCGAAGCTTGGCGGAAACCCACGGGATGTTGCAAGAAAATGGACGCGGGGATACGGGCGTCCTGGTTTTTTGTCTTCAATTCCCCCTGGACGGTGCCGAGCACTGGAGTGAGCCGGGCCAGCCCGTAGGAGCGCCGCCAGGGATGGCGGCGCTCCGGCCGCGAAGCGATGGGCGAGCAGCACTGCTTCGAGCGGGCGCACAGGCATGTGTGCCCTGGGCTTTTCCGCGAAGCAGGGTGCCGAGCGGGAAAGGTCTCTCGGCCGGATTCCGCGACGAGCGCCCGACCGGAATGGTCGGCTGGAACGAAACCCCTCAATAAATTTTTCGATTATCGAATCCGGTAAACTCCACGCATGAAATTCGAACTGATGCACACGGAGGGTGCGGCACGGCGCGGCCGGCTGATTTTTGAGCGCGGCGTTGTGGACACGCCGGCCTTCATGCCGGTGGGCACCTACGGCACGGTCAAAGCCATGACGCCGGAGGAACTGCGCGAGGTGGGCGCCCAGATCATTCTCGGCAACACCTTTCATCTGATGTTGCGTCCCGGTACCGAAGTCATCCGCGCCCACGGCGGGCTGCACGGATTCATGCACTGGCACGGTCCTCTGTTGACCG
>JADEYI010000466.1_pt1 | contig 55781 bp, 62 predicted proteins | sample 8542331 | NCBI WGS metagenome assembly JADEYI01 (sample SAMN16510988, study PRJNA670497) | mine drainage metagenome | isolation source: biofilm near Copperflume 1 | place: Germany: Marsberg coppermine Kilianstollen | collected 2018-02 | reverse complement strand
TATTCGACTGTGAGGAGATGCGGGTACAAGGCATCGTGCGGCTGGTACTGACCACCCCCACCGTATTGCGCAGGAAATGATAAGGCCCAACAGCAACCTTATCGCGGTTGTCCTAATAACTCTAGAAATTGCGCGGGTGATTGACAGTTGCCGCTCCAGGCAGAGCCAACTGTCCATAAAGCCGTGATAGGAAACTGTGGGCGTAGAATACCGACGTGAACCTTATAGCTTGGCTTATTGTGCTCTTGGCCTATCTGTTTGGCAGCATCCCTGCCGGAGCCTGGGTGGCCCGTTATTACGGTGTGGATATCCAAAAAGTGGGTTCGGGCAACACCGGGGCTACCAATATCCAGCGCACCCTGGGCAACTGGCCTGCTGTGCTGGTGGCCCTTTTTGATGTGTTCAAAGGTGGTATCGCAGTTCTGGCCGCACGGCTGCTGGGCCTCGAGGGTCTGCTGCTGGGCGCGGTGGCCTTGGCTGCGGTTTTGGGCCACAACTACTCGGCCTTTCTGGGCTTCAAAGGTGGGAAAGGGGTGGCGACCAGCTTTGGCACTCTGATTTTTTTTGACCCAGTGGTGGGATTGAGCGTGTTGCCCATCGGTATCGCCACCATGGTCTTGACCCGCTATGTCTCGGCGGGCAGCCTGGTTGGGGGGGTAGCGGCAGTGGTGATTACCATCGCTCTGGGAAAACCCTTCTGGCAGGTGCTCACGGTAACTGTGCTGGCAGGTCTGATTTTTTGGACTCACCGCGAGAACCTGCGCCGCTTGCAAGCCGGAAACGAGCGGCGCTTCGGCGAAAAAACCCCAACCTGTGCCGATTCCACTCAGGCTTCGGGCAAATAAATAAAGCCTCGAGCCAAGGCTACAGCTAGATCCGTACCAAACTGCTGGCCTATACTCTGATAGGTGGCTTGCCACTCCTCGTTGCTCATGGCCTTGTCGGTAATCAGGCGTAGCAGCGCGTTAAAGGGATGGTGGCCTTCCACTAGAGCTTTGGTGGTTACGTCTAGCACCGGATTGTCCTTGACCGAGCGCAGCATTCCCAGCGCATCGAATTGCACTGTGGAAAGCGGCATGAACTCCTCGGAGCCCCGGTAGGCCAGGCTGCTGACCTGCTCGAGCACATTCAGGGCTTTTTGCCGCAGAGAGCTTTCCTCGAGCTGCCGCTTGTGGTTGTGCAGGGCTTCCATCACCCTGGGCAGCACAGCCTCGACGGCCTGTCCCCCCAGAGCCTGCTGGGCTTTTTGATGCCAGGTCTCATAAGCCTTGGAAATCTCGATGATGCTGGCAGCCATACCGGTAGAGGGGGGCACTCCGCCCTCGAGCTGGGCGGCTACTTGATGCAAAGCACCACTCAACTCCCCCAGGCGCTGCTGGAGCCGGTTGCCTTCTTGGATTATCTGGTCTACCTCGGCGACTTGGGCGGGGTTTGGGGTCAGGGTTGCCATATCCACCCATGGTAGCGCCTCCGGCGGATAAAGCGTGTTTAGAAACCCCAAGGGATGAAAAAAGTCGGTAGAGCAAAGAGGCAGAATCAAAAAATCCTTTTCCTCTACCCGTCCCCTATCTGGTATAACCCTTGGGGATGATTGACCTTCTGGTGATTGCACCTCACCCCGACGACGGCGAACTGGGCTGTGGTGGCCTGCTTGCCAAGGCCAAAGCCCAGGGCCAGAACACCGCGATTCTCGACCTTACCCGTGGAGAGCTCAGCTCCAAAGGCACCCTAGCAGGCCGGGCCCAAGAGGTGAAAGGGGCCTCGAGCATCCTGGGCCTCGATTACCGGGGCAACCTGGGCCTAGCCGATGGGAATATCGCCGATGTCCCAGCGCAGCGCAGTGCGCTAGCACAAGCTATCCGCGAACTCTGCCCCAGGGTGGTAATTATCCCCTGCGAATCTGACCGCCACCCCGACCACCTGGGAGCCAGCCGTTTGGGGGCGGCGGCAGTTCATTTTGCAGGCTTGCGCAAGGCCGAGGTCGAGGGCAAACCCCACAAGGTCGAGCAGCTGCTCTTCTACCCCGGCAACTATCCGGTAATGCCCACCCTGATGGTAGATATCTCCGAGCACATCGAGACCTGGGAGGCCAGCGTGCGGGTCTACAAGAGCCAGTTCGAGGGGGAGCAGGTTTCCCAAACCGTCGGCCCCAGCGGACTCGAGGCCAGGCGTGCCCTGCGGCGCTACTGGGGCAACCTGGTAGGAGTAGCCTACGCCGAGCCCCTGCTGAGCCCACTACCCTTTCTAACGACCATCTGGTGATGCAAATAAAAGCCCCTCTCCATCGGGAGAGGGGCCGCAGACTCTGCGAGTCACTTGGGGTGAGGGGCCCTTAATGCGCTGCTGAGGGCTGAGCCTGGCCACCCCTGGCCCCAGAACCACCCCGGAGTTCGTCGTTGGGTAGCATCAGGGTGAAGAACAGCGAGATAAGCACAAAAACAGCAGCATCCAGAAAGATGCTCTTCTCGGCATTGGTAATGCCATTCTCCAAAGCCCCTTTGAGCTTGACCCTGGTGTCCTCAAGCCCTTTCTGCACCTGCGGGATAATCTGGGCCTCGAGGCTGGCAACTATCTGCGGCTCGGCGGCCTGCAAACCTTTTTGTACCCCTGCCACGATGCCAGGTACGGCCTGCGCGGGTGGGGTAGGGCCACTCAACAGCCCCCTAACCTGGGCCGGAAGCTGGGGATTCGAGAGCAGCATGGCTTTCGCAGAGGCATCACCGGTCAGGGCTTTGTGCAGCAGCTCGAGGGTCTGGGCATTCTGGGCCTTGACCTGAGCCGGGATTCCACCCTTGACCAGACTTTTCTTTTGCTCCTCAGGCACGGTTTTATCCGCCATTACCGCGGTATATGCGGCTTGGTTGCCTTTGAGGGCCGCGACTAGCTGGGCCTCAAGCTGTTTGAACTGCGCATCAATATTGGTGTTTTGCTGGGCTCCACTGTTTTTTACGATAGCTCCTGGCGCACAGCTAGGGTCTTGCGGAAAAGCAGTACACGTTGCCGCCTGCAGGTTGTTGGAAAGCACCGTTCCGAGAAGTGCAATCCCGATGGTGGAGCCAATCTGCCGCGCGAACTGGGTGAAAGCCGTGGCCGAACCCAGGCGCTGTAGGGGCACGTTGTTTTGTGCTGCCACCTGCAACAGCGATTGTGAAGGGCCGAGCCCCAGCCCCAGCAAGAAGAAGAGCCCGATAGCTAACCACAGCGGGGTATCCACTGTCAGCAAGAAGTGTAGCGCCAAGAACACCGCGATCAGCCAGGCCGAGCCCCCTACCAGCAACGACTTATAGCGCCCCAGACGGCCCGAGAGAATACCACTCCCGGTAGCACCAAAAACCACCCCCAGCGTCAAAGGCAGCACCGTCACCCCCGAAGCCGAGGCCGAAACCCCCTTGACCACCTGGAGATAGAGCGGCAAAAAAGCTACCGCGCCCAGGAAAGCTGGCCCATAGAAAAACGTGGCTACCGAGGCTAGGCTAAAGGTACGAATACCGAACATCGAGAGGTCGAACAGGGGATGTGGGTTGCGGGTCTGCGACCATATCCAAAGCCCCAACCCTAGCGCGCTCGAGATGAACAAAAACAAAATACGTGGGCTGTTCCAGGCATAGGTGCTCCCGGCCCAGGAGAAGGCCAACATCAAAGGCACTGTCCAGGCAATCAGCAGAAGGCTGCCCAGATAGTCGAAGGGTTGCCGCGCTCCTTCAGGGCGCAGCCGGGGCATAAACCGAATGATGAAATATAGCGCCACCAGGCCCACCGGCATATTGATGTAAAACACCCAGTGCCAGGAGATATTATCGGTCAGGAGACCGCCCAGCCACGGCCCCACCGCGCTGCTGATGCCGAAAATCGCCCCGAACAACCCGCCGATACGACCGCGTTCGCGTGGGGGAAACAAGACCGCGATGGTGGTCAGGGCCAGGGAGAACAGTGCCCCACCGCCGATGCCCTGCAAGCCCCGGAAGGCAATCAGCTCGGGCATATTTTGCGAGAGACCACACAGGGCCGAGCCCCCCAAAAAGATGAGGACGGCAATCAACAAAATGGACTTGCGGCTGAATAGCTCGGTCAGGCGGCCAAAGATGGGGGCTGAGATGGTCGAGGTGAGCAGGTAGGAAGTCGTTACCCAGGCATACAGCTCGGTTCCGTTGAGGTCGGCGATGATTTTGGGTAGCGCGGTAGAAACAATCGTTTGGTCGAGGGCCGCCAGAAACAGTCCCAGCATGATGCCAATCAGGGTAAAGCGGTTCTCCCGGCTCATTCCGCCTTCGCTATTGGGGTTGGGAACGGGTTGCGCCATTGTTCACTCCTTTAGCGGTGCCGCACTTTCTTGCACCATCAAATCCAGAAGCCGAATCAATTCCTGCTGTTCTTTCGGCTTCAAGCGGGATAGCCGTTTGTGGGCTGCTTTCTCCATCAATTGCCTCCCTATCTCGTTGGCCTGCCGACCTTTCTCAGTAAGGTCGAAGCGGTAGCGGCGCAGGTCGCTTTTGTCGAGGGAACGTTCCACCAAGCCCAGGGCCTCGAGGCGTTTGAGCATCTGACTGACCGTGGGAGCCGGGAACTTGGTGATGTTCACGATCTCGGTGGGGTAGTGGTGCTCGTCCACCGCCCCCAGCAGCCAGGAGTCGTTATGGGCCAGACCCATGTTTTCCAAGGCAGGAGAAACCTCTAAGCGCAGGTCGCGCATGAGCTTCCACATCCGGGTGAGAACGCTCCAGTCCATCACCTTGCTAAATTACTTCCAAGGTGAATTATTGTCAAGTGGAACTATTTATAAATGAACAATGTCGCCTGATACTAAATCGCCTGCTCGAGGATAGCGGTTGCGGTCTCCTCCGGGTCTAAAGCACTGGTGTCGAACACTCGCCAGCCTGCCTCGAGGTAGGCCCGTTTGTCTTGGCTGGCATATAGATGCCGGATGGTGGTCTCGAGAATAGCCGTATCAAAAGCCTTATTAGTGCGTCCGGCATTGCGTTTTAAGACAACCTCGAGGTCAGGGTGCAGCAACACCTTGTGCGGCTTCGGCAGCCCGAAGGCTTCCGCATCGGCAGATCCCAATACGTCATCTATTGCCACGGCGAATCCTGCGCCGTGATATAACACTGCAACCTTCCCGGCGGCGACCCGCGCTAGGCCAAACTGCCGTCCGGTCTCCGCTGTCCACTGCGGCACGGGATGTGCCATACCCGAAACCACGAACTCTCGCAGGTCGTCCACCGGCAGGTGCAAGCCGAAGGCAAACCGCCGCAAAAGTGCTTTACAAACCGAGGTTTTCCCGGCCCCCGGAACCCCGCTGATGACAAAAATCGGTGGCATCCTGTGATTGTACAGCCCTGAGTGATTTATGTCCTGGATGATAAAAACGTACCCTCGAGAGGGCTGTCTCAGGTTTTAAACACCTGACTTATGGTTCATTGGGGGAGCGTATAATCAAGCTCTAGCTTGTGTAGTTATGCGAGCTTTAGGAGGACGTAAGTGGTCGAAACCCTCAAACCCGCCTCGAGCCTCAAAGGGCGCGACTTTCTCTCCAACCTAGACCTATCTCCGGCTGAATACCGTGCCGTGCTGGAGACTGCCCACGCTATGAAGCGCGGAGACTTCCGGGGCCAGAGACCCTTGGAGGGCCAGACCCTGGCCATGATTTTCGAGAAGCCGTCCTTGCGCACCCGCACCACCTTCGAGGTCGCCATGAACCAACTGGGCGGCCACGCAGTCAACCTGTCTAACGCCGAAATCGGGCTGGGGACGCGCGAGCCGGTGCACGATATCGCCATGAACCTGGAGCGCTGGGTGGAAGGCATCATGGCCAGGGTATACCTGCACTCGACCCTCGAGGAGCTGGCGCAATACTCGAGCAAGCCGGTCATCAACGGCCTGTCTGACCTCTTGCATCCGGTTCAGCTCCTGGCTGATTATCAGACCATAGAGGAGACTTTTCCGAATACCCAAGGTCTGCGGGTGGCCTATATCGGCGATGGCAACAACATGGCCAATGCCCACCTCCAGACGGCGGTTTTGTCCGGGGCCAAGCTCACCGTCGCCACCCCGCGCGGCTACGAGCCCAACGCGGTGATCCTCATGGAAGCAATCAAGCTCGGGGCCAACATCACCCTCACCCACGACCCCAAAGCGGCTGCCGAAGAAGCCCAGGTGCTCTACACCGATGTCTGGGTGAGCATGGGTCAGGAGGCCGAAGCCTCGCAGAAGCGCAAACTCAAGGATTTTGCTGGCTTCCAAGTCAACCCGGCGATGCTGGATTTGATTGATAAGAACGGGATTTTCCTGCACTGCCTGCCCGCCCACTACGGCGAGGAAGTAGTGGAAGAGGCCACGCTACACAGGAAGTCTCGAGTCTTCGACCAGGCTGAGAACCGGCTACACGCGCAGAAAGCGCTCTTGTACCATCTTCTAAGCTAAGAGGCTACACTACCTTTATGGCCCTGCTCGAGCCTCGCACCCACTCCCGTCCCTACAAGCTGATGGTGGACGATTTCTACCGCCTGGATTTGCCTTCGGATAAACGTTATGAACTCCTCGAGGGGGTTATATACCAAATGCCAGCTATGGGGCCACGTCATGCTGCCACCGTCGAGCGGGTCGCCTCTTATGTTCGCGCCCAGATTGCGGGTGTTCAGGTGCGCGAAGAAAAGCTGATTTATTGGGGTAAAAATGACTTGCCCCAGCCTGATTTAGCGGTGGTCAAAAGTGCGGATTACAGCAGGCAACATCCTCAGCCCGAAGATATTTGTCTGCTCGTGGAAGTAGCGGATACCACGCTCGCGCATGACCGACGTAAACTCGCGGATTACGCCAAAGCGGGGGTGCAGGAGGTTTGGATTTTGAACCTCGAGGAGTACCAGATCGAGGTATATCTGGAGCCAAAAGGGGGGAAATACCGTACCCAGCATCTCTATGAGCCGGGAGACCCCATCATCCCTTATGCTTTCGCCGAGATAGCTTTGGAGATCGCCTGGTGAGCAAACCCAAGATTTTTATTGACGGCGAAGCCGGAACCACTGGCCTCCAGATTCGTGCCCGCTTGCAGGGGCGCAGCGACCTCGAGCTGCTCTCCATAGACCCGGCCCGGCGCAAAGACCAGGCCGAGCGCAAACGGTTGCTCAACGCGGCGGATTTGGCCGTGCTGTGCCTGCAAGACGACCTCGCCAGGGCTGCTGTGGCAATGCTTGAAAACCCTGCCACTCGAGTCCTCGATGCCAGCACCGCCCACCGCGTCGAGGGGGGTTGGACGTTTGGCTTGCCCGAACTTGCACAGGGGCAGCCCGAAGCGATTCGGGAGGCCCGCTTTGTTTCCAATCCGGGCTGCTACTCGACGGGGGCAATTGCCCTGCTACGGCCCGTGGTGGACGCGGGATTGGTTCCTGCCGATTGGCCGGTGTTCGTACAGGGAGCTTCGGGCTATACCGGAGGTGGGCGAACCCTTATAGATGCCATGAAGAGCCAAGGAGAGCACTATTTAGCCGGGCCGTATCGGATGTATGGCCTGAGCCTGGCCCACAAGCACGTCCCTGAGATGAAGCAGTATTCGCGGCTGACCCACGACCCCATCTTCACTCCCTCGGTGGGCGACTGGGCGCAGGGGATGCTCGTCCACGTGCCACTGCACCTGTGGGCCTTGCCCCAAAAGGTGACGGGCAACGATTTGCACGCCGCACTTTCAGACCACTACGCGGGCCAGCGCTTCGTGCGGGTGATGCCCTTGGAGTCGAGTGCGCCTACCAACTTTGCCCTAGACCCCCAAGCCCTAAATGGAACGAATCTGCTCGAGCTGTTCGTCTTCGACAATCCCACCAAGGAACAGGCTTTGCTGGTGGCCCGGCTCGATAACCTGGGCAAAGGAGCCTCGGGTGCGGCGGCACAAAACCTAGACCTGATGCTGGGGCTTTCCGGCAACCACGACTACGCCTATTTCGGGGATTAGCGGAGAAGATACACTGGCTGTGAACGACGAGGCTGTACGCAAGCAGGTAGGTAAGGGCGTTCAGGAATCTCCTGCCAGCCAGGTATTCCGCCTGCGACAAATGCTTTTGGAACTGGGGCTCGAGCCGAAAACCGATGATTCAAAGGTACGAAAATCTGTTGGTAGTGCTCAGCCGCAACCACCTCCAGTACATCCTGGTCGGGGGCTTAGCGGTAGCTTTAATGTCTATCCGAGGGCGACCTTTCGACATTTTCACCCTGATGCGTGGCCACACCTACCACGACCTGCTGGCCTACAGCCGGACTCAGGCGGTATCAGGGGCTGAAATTCGCTATCTCGGCCTGGAGGGATTGATTCTACTAAAAAGCCCGTGGGATCAGGAAAAAGACCAGCTTGGCGTGGCTGTGCTGCGGCGGCTGAAAGACCAGGAGGAATAACCATGCGCTTACCCACCCTATTCCGTGCCGGAGCCACTCAAGCCGCCATCAAGCCTTCGGGCAAGCCTGATTTAGCCCTGCTGATCTCGGGAAACCCCTGCAACTGGGCTTTTGTCGGGACGCTCAACCGTGCGGCTGCACCCTGCGTGAGCCGGAGCCGCCGGATTTACGCCTCCGGCGGGCAACTCCAGGCGGTGGTAGTGAACGCGGGCAACGCCAACTGCGCCACCGGTGAACTCGGTGTACAGGCCGACTCCAAAATGGCTCAACTGGCTGCAACCCAACTGGGAGTCCCCGAGAATGCTGTCCTGACTGGCTCTACCGGGGTGATTGGGCAGCCTTTGCCGGTGGAGAAGCTCGAGGCCGGACTTCCTAAAATTGGGCTGGTCAGCCATATAGACCCCTTCCTGGAAGCCATCATGACCACCGACCTGGCTCCCAAAAAGGCCGAGGCCACGCTGTCGAATGGCTCGAGAATCGTGGGGGTTTGCAAAGGTAGCGGGATGATTCAGCCCAACATGGCAACCATGCTGGCGTATATCGTCAGCGATGCCGAAGTTTCGCAAGATGAGCTGCGCCAAGGCTGGAAGGGGGTGATAGACCGCAGCTTCAACCAAGTGAGCGTAGATACCGACACCTCCACCAACGACATGGCCGTGCTGATGACCAACGGTGCTTCGGGTGCGCCCGACCTGAGTGAGTTCTGGAGAGCAGTAGAGCAGGTCTGCGTCTCGCTGGCCCGGCAACTGGCCAGGGACGGCGAGGGGGCCACCAAGCTCCTCACTGTGCGGGTTTGTGGGGCAGCCTCCGACGAGGAAGCTAGGCGGGCCGCCTTGAGCGTGGCCTCGAGCCCTTTGTGGAAAAGCGCGGTCTACGGCAACGACCCCAACTGGGGCCGAATCATGATGGCGGTGGGTAAAAGCGGAGTGGAGATGCTCGAGGCCCGCACGCGCATCGCTCTACAAAGTATGGCGCTGTTCGAGGGACGGGTTATGCCCTTTGACCGCGAGGCCGCCAGCGTTGCTATGAAGACCGAAGAAGTGCTGGTGGAGATTGAACTGGGTATAGGTCAGGGCCAGGGAATCGCGTGGGGATGCGACCTGACCGAAGGTTATGTGCAGATTAATGCGCTCTACACGACCTGAAGTCTTAAGATTTCTTCATTATGGCTTTTTTAGCGTTCTAGGGGCAACTTAGGCCATATTTGGTGCAAAAATAGCCTGAGAAACCTGAATGCGCCAGGTAAATCCCGCGTGTTATCGTGCTGGTCGGAGGTGAGGACGATGAAAAAACTATTGCTTGGACTGTTGGTGTTGGCCTCGCTATCGGTGGCCTCGGCGCAAGGGCGCTTGTTCGGTGAGGCTTTGGGGGGCGACTTGCGTCTGGCTCCTGGCTTCAGCCTCTCGTTGAACGCCACAGCGGGTGCTGAGCGGCTACTGGGGCCACTCGATCTCAGGGGTGGGATCGCCATCGCCGCGGCTGGAGGTGGGGCTTCGTTTGGGATATTTGCTGATGTGCTGTATCCCCTCGAGCTTCAAAGCGTCAAGCTCAACTTGGGTGGGGGGCTGGGGCTTCAGTTTGGCGGGGGTAGCGAGTTCGACTTGCGGGGCATTGCCGGTCTGGAGTTTCCCATCCAGAGCTACTTTTCCCTACTCACCGAGCTTCGCTTGGTGCTGGGCTTCGCCGGTGGAGGTACGGCAGTAGGGCTAGATATCCTGGTCGGCCCCAGGGTTTATTTCCGCTAGAGCCATCCACGATATCCAAACCCACACGAAAACCCCTATAGGCCCGCTGAATATAACGCTTCAATAACGCTGGGCTATGTAGAGTGAGGCTCGAGAAGGGATTTGGTTGGGTCTGACCAGAGTTTCTCACTTTCTTTACATACCAGACTCATGCTAAACTTCTCCTCGGAGGTATGAAAATGAAGAAGCTAATCGTTGGTTTGATAGCGGTATTTGCCCTCTCCCTGGCTTCGGCCCAGAACTTCGGGGTATATGCGGGGTTTAGTTATCCCTTCTCCGGCAGCTTTGGTGTGGTGTTTAATAGCAACCCTGTGCGCTATAGTGCGGGTATCGTTTTCCCCTTCGGCGTGGAAGGCGCTGTGGACTACATGATCGGCACTGGGCCTCTGGGCACTGCCCCCGGCCTGAACTACTACTTTGGGGCGGGCGCTACCCTGGATGCCTTCTTCGCTGCTGGGGGCTTCTTCGGCGATGTCTTCATTCACGGTCTGGGCGGCCTTCAGTATCAACTCAGCCCTCAAATGGCCCTGTTTGGGGAACTCCAGCTTGGCCCCGCGATTGGCTTTGGCACAGCCTTCGGCGGCTTTGGTAGCGGCTTCGGCTTCGGCTTCGGCTCCAAGGTGGGCTTATTGTTTAGCCAATAAGCCCATTGGGAGGTTAGGATAGAGGGGTGCGATATGCACCTCTTTTTTTGTTGCTGCTCACAGCTTGCCAGCGCCCCGGCGATTCACAGCCGCCCCTGATTGGGATTACCCAACCCCAAAGCGGGGTGATTTCGCAGCGCTCCTTGCAGGTCGAGGGCTATGTGCTCGACGACTCCGGCGTGCAAAGTGTCAAAGCCATGGGCCAGGAATTGCTGGGGGCCTCGAGCCGAGGGCTAAAGCTGGTGCGCTTCAACTTCAAGGTACAAGCCCCCAAATCAGGTCAGGTAGAACTCAAGGTGGATGCAACAGACAGCAAGGGCCAGACCCGCACCATGCGGCTGCCTCTGGTACTTGACGCAAGGCCTCCGCAAATCAAGATTGAAAAGGCCGAACGGGTGGTCAAGATCATCACCCCAGCCCAGACCATTACCAAGGCCGATGGCACTACTCAGGACATCCCGGCCAAAACCGAAAGCAGCCTGCAAATTTCCGGCAAAGCCACCGACGACACCGGTGTAGACCGGGTAGTGGTGCAGTACGACAACATCTATAGCCCGCTGTCGTTACCCAAGAACAAAGAGGTCAACTTTTTTGTTGAGGTTCCGGCCCAGCGGGTGACGATTATTGCCGTAGATTTGGCGGGCAACCGCACCGATATACGGGTTCCGTAAAGGCTATTTAGCCCTTCTTGAAACCGTAGCGCCCCAGGGCGGCCTCGAGTTCGGCCAGTCTGGGATTCTTCAGCACTGCCGCATTGTCACCAGGCTTCCAGTAACCCTCGACCTGCCCCACTACCACCATCGGGAACTTGAGCTTTCCAGAGTTCATGGCTTTGTCGGCCTCCTCGGCTTGGGGGTCTTTTTCCACATCCAGCAGCTCGAAAGGAATCTGGTTCACCCCGAAGTATTTGCGGAATCCCAGGGTCAGCGGACACCAGTCCGCACCGTAGATTTGCACTTTAGCCATGATTTTCCTCGAGAGGAATTTCCAGCTCGAGCACCCCATATTCCGCCTGAAAATCAATCTCCCGGTGGCTGTTGTCACAAAAAGGCTTGTTTTTGGAAGCCCCACAGCGACACAGTGCGACTCTAGTCCCCTCGTACAGCAGGTTGCCCAGGGTATCTTTGATGACCAGCGAACCCCGCAGATACAGCGGGCCATTAGGCATCAGTTGGGCCTTTAGGCTCTCGGGCCTAGGTTCAGCCAGGCCACCATCCAGCCGCTCGAACTGCAAGGCCCCACTGGGGCAGCGCTCGATTACCTCGGCAATCGCTTGTGCACCAGCATTCTCCGGCTGAATCCAGGGCTTCTTGGCTGTATCGAAGACCTGCGGCAGCCCCCGCACGCATTCGGCAGCGTGAATGCACAAGCGCGGCTGGTAGTAGACTGCAATGCTCTCGGAGGTGTATTTGCGGCCTTTTTCCATGAGGACAGTGTAGAGGGCTTCAGAAACGTTGAATGAGCCCCACGCCAGCAATCAGGGCGGTTTACCGAATATCGCGGGAACCGCTCTAAAGGCTGCAATTCAAACACCTTTGCAGAAGTATTTTTGCCCTTAAGAACGACAGAAAACCAAGGTAAAGGCTCCCAGACAGACAGATTGAACCCCGCTGAGAACCCTTGGGGCTATGTTTTACTTTGCAGCAGCAGCCACCGGGGCCACCGCCTCGACCTCGAGGTTGAATTTGACCTCTTCACCCACCAGCAGGGCACCGAGTTCCAGCACCTGATTCCAGGTCAGGTTCCAGTCCTTGCGGTTGATTTCGCCGCTGGCTGAGGCAGCGATGCGCTGCATACCCCAGGGATCTTTGATGGGTGCGGTGGCTTCGGCCTGCAAGACTACCGGCTTGGTGGTGTCGCGGATGGTCAGGTTGCCGCTGATACGGTATTTGTCGCCGCCCAGAGGCTCGATTTTGGTGCTCTCAAAGCGAATTTCAGGATGGGCCTCGGCGTGCAGGAAATCGGGCGAGCGCAGGTGGCCGTCGCGCTGGGGTTCGCCGGTGGCGATGCTGGCGGGGTCGAGAATGGCCTCGATCTTGGTGGGGCGGCCCGCGTCATCAGTTTCCACGCTGCCGCCGGTAGCCTTGAGCGAGCCCCGGACACTGCTGATACCCATATGGCGGACTTTAAAGTCAATACTGGTGTGGGCGGTATCGAGGTTCCATTTCATAGGGATTCTCCTTAGAAGTGACTCAGCCTTGACCTCTGAGCCAACCTCCAAATCATAAACCATATTACTTTGTAATGTAAAGTATTTGAACCCACAAAGTTCTGTGCTACCCTCGAGGGGATATGGCAACAATGAGTAGTTCAGACCTTACTCTTTGTCCGGTGTACGAAGCTATTAACGTACTGCAAGAAAAGTGGACGCTGCATATTATTCGCACCCTCCTCGACGGCCCCAAGGGCTTTAACGAGCTATCCCGTGCCGTAGGCGGTTGCAACCCCGCCACGCTGGCGCAGAGGGTAGAGAAGCTCGAGGCCATGGGCATTATCTCCAAGACCATCCACTCCACCATGCCCCCCCGCACCAGCTATACCCTCACCGAGGCGGGTCAGGCCCTGCAAGCGGTTATCGAGGCCATAGATAGCTGGGGCACGCAGTACCTGCCTGAGCCGGTGGCTGGGTAGGCTTATCGCGTTTTTGGTTGCTGCGCCCACGATGCCCAGTAACTCATTGGGCCTCTTGCATAAGTCAAGTTTGGTCGGTTTGGCGCAGCATTTACCTCTCTCCAGCTCTCCCCGCTTGCGGGTAGGGTTTTTTGAGGCCCAATCGGTGAGTTGTGCAAAACCCTATTGCAGCGCTCGCAATGCACGCCCTGGAATGTTCATGAAAACTGCTCCAGGGCGAGATTTCTCTGAATGCTTTCATTAACTCAGATCCATCCCGAAGCCACCATACGGTAGCTTTGTAGCGCTAATACATTATTGGGTGAGGAAGAAGAGTAGCTTTGATTCATGATTAACTCAGTCGAGCGACCCCTGGAAATGATGTTGGAGCTGCTGGGCCAGCGCGGGGTATATGCCATTTTGCATTCCCTCACTTCCAGCTCACTACGTTTTGGGGCTTTGCAGCACATAACTGCCCTGCCTCCGCGCACGCTCTCGCTACGGCTCAAGGAACTCGAGGAATTTGGACTCATCACCCGCACCGAGTACAACGAGGTTCCCCCCCGGGTGGATTATGCCCTCACCAGCTCGGGAAAAGGTTTGCGGCCTACGCTCGAGGCCCTGGCAAAGTGGGAGCGGTAAAAATAGCGCAAACCGCGATAAGCTATACGAATCCTGTGGGATAAAGGCAGGCTTTAGTTGAGTTGGTCAGCCTCGAGGTTCAGCCACCTCGCTTCGTCTGGCGAGAGCGAAACTGCCAAAGCCCTGAATGAACTCGCCGTTTCCTCCGTCGAGCGCGGGCCAATCAGCGGGAAGGTCGGGAACGGCTGATTCAGCACGTAAGCCAGCGCGATGTGGATGGGCTCCACCCCTTTATCAGCAGCCAACTTCCGCGCCCGGTTCAACCGCTGGAAGTTATCCTCGCTGTACCAGGAGCGCACCAGCTCGGGGTCGGAATAGTCGTCGGGGGCGGCCCTGGTGAAGAAACCTCGAGCCTGGCTGGACCAGGGGAAAAGCGGAGTCTGGGTGGCCTCGAGCCAGCTTCTGAACTCAGCATCTTTGCTCGAGATACACCCGTCCCAGGGTGGCTCGACCATCCGGGCCAGGCTGAGGTTGTTGCTTACCGCGCCGAAGCCCTGCAAGCCCTTGGAAGCCGCATATTCGTTCGCCGCCTGCACCCTTTCTAAGCTCCAGTTGGAGCCGCCGAACACCCCCCCGATGCGCCCAGCCTGAGCGTGCTCGTTCAGCACTTCCACGAACTCGCCCACCGGAATCTCGGGATTGTCACGGTGCATGAAGTAGAGGTCTACGTGGGAGACGCGCTGGCGCTCTAAGCTCTCGAGCAGTTGGGTGCTCAGGGCTTCGGGATTGCAGTAGGGCGTGTGCGCCCCCTTGCCGATGATGACGACTTTCTGGCGCACCCCGCGCGACTCGAGCCACTCACCAAACACGGCTTCACACACACCTTTACCGTAGGTGTAAGCGGTGTCGAAGACGTTGCCACCGCGCTCCAGGTAGTCGTCGAATATCCGGGCGGCTTGTTCCAAAGTGGTTTGGTTGTCCACACCCATCACCAAGCGGGAAAGGGGTTTCTCGAGGCCAGAAATTGACTGATAGATCACAGGCTGAGTATATCGCTCTCCACGTGCGCTGAGGCTGTTTTGGATTTAGACTGGCTTCTATGCACATCCTCGATTTCCGCTCCGACACCGTGACCAAGCCCACCCCGACCATGCGCCACGCAATGGCCGAGGCCGAGGTGGGCGACGATGTGTACTCCGAAGACCCCACGGTTAATAGGCTCGAGGCCAAGGCCGCCGAGATGCTGGGTTTTGAAGCTGGGCTATATATGCCGTCTGGCACCATGACCAACCAAGTCGCCCTGATGCTGCACTTGAAACGTGGGCAGGAAGTCATCGCGCCCAAGGGAGCCCACATCTACGAGTACGAGCCCGGCTCGCTGGCGGTGCTTTCCGGCGGTACGATTCGGCTGGTGGACGCACCTTATGGCACACCCGACCCCGAGGCGGTGCGGGCAGCGGTGCATACTTCGGTGCATCAGGCTCCGACGGGGTTGATTGAACTCGAGAACACCCACAACTACGCGGGAGGGACGGTGGTTCCCCTCGAGGCCCAACACGCTATTCAGCAGGTCGCCCAGGAAGCTGGACTGCCGATTCACCTCGACGGGGCGCGGCTATTCAATGCTGCCACTGCCCTAAATGTCTCGCCTGCCGAGGTTGCAAAGGGCTTTCGTACCGTCTCGATTTGCCTTTCCAAAGGGCTAGGAGCACCGGTAGGTTCGATTTTGCTGATGCCCAAGGAGTTTCGCGCCGAGGCTTGGCGTTACCGCAAGTTGCTGGGCGGCGGAATGCGGCAGGCTGGGGTTTTGGCGGCGGCGGGGATAATTGCCCTCACCGAGGGGCCAAAGGGCTTACAGCGTGACCACCAAATGGCCCGTGCCCTGGCCGAGGGAATGCTCGAGTTGCGGCTCGAAGTAGACCTACAGTCGGTGCAGACCAACATGGTTTACGTGGGTGGGACGAGCGCGACCCACTTCGCCCAGCGGCTAGCAGGTTTGGGCCTGCTCGCCAACCCACTGGGCAGCCGGGTGCGCTTCGTCACCCACCGCGACCTGCCCGACGAAGCGGTTCCTATGGCCTTACAGCGCATCAGACAGGCTTTACAGATTGCGTGAAAGGCGACCCCCCGAAGTTGCCGACCACCCCGCAATTTCGTACACGCTGACCTTTTCATAGTGCCCCCCTGTGCACAGGGGGGCACTAAAGGCACGTGGGCCTTCACAAAATTGCTGAGTAACTCGGAGTTCGTGGGGGTCGCCCTTGACTTTCCCCCGACCCCGACACCCTAATTCCACTCCTCCACGGCCTTGTACTGCACCAGAGCCGAATAGGTGGTCTGAGAGCCACTCGAGGCGGTAGAAAATTTGATATCCAGAATCAGGGCTTCTTCCGGCAGGCTTTCCACGAAGCGGTTCAGGCGCTCCTGGAACACGTCCGAATCGCCTGCAGTGATGAGCTTGAGGTGTATCCCTTGCATGGCTTTTAGAGTAGCGCAAGACCAAGTTGGGAGCGGTTCAATTCAGCCTCGAGCGGGCAAAAGTATCTCGGGAAAGTCCCCGATCAGGCCGTCCACTCCCCAGGCTAGCAAGGTTTTCGCCAGGGTCAGGTCGTTGACTGTCCAGGTGGACACAAACAGCCCTCTGGCTTTGAAGTTGGCGAGGCTGGCCTCACTTAGCATCGTGTGGTGCGGATGTACACCCTGCACCGGCAAGCAGGGAAGCAGCTCGAGCACTTCAGGCTGATGGGCCAGCAGGGCCAGAGGTACGCCAACCCCTAAGTTCTTCAGGCGAATTAGCGCCAGCGGGTCGAAACTGCTAATCCACACCTGCTCCAGGCTCGGCCCCTGGTGCAAAGTGGCTACCAAGGCTTGCTCGCGTCCGTCAGTTTCGGGAGGTTGGCTTTTGAGTTCTAAGTTGAGCCAGCATCCAGGGAACTCCTGGCTTAGCTCCAGCACCTCTTCCAGACGCGGCATCCAAGGAGCCTTGGCCCGGAGTTCGGCCCAGGTCTGAGTAGCAATGGGCTGGCCTTGCAGGTCGAAGTCGTGGTGGATTGCCAAAACCCCGTCGTGGGTGCGCTGAACATCCAGCTCGAGGCCGTCCAGCCCGGCTTGTAGCGCCAGTCGGTACGACTCGAGGGTGTTTTCGCGGGCCTGACGGGGAGAACCCCGGTGGCCTAGCAAAAGTGGATGAGGAATTTGCACCATGACACCTCTTTCAAAAAGCCAGTCCCATTATGAATTAATGCGGCAGATAAAGCAAAAAATTCTGTCCTAAAGCACCTTGGCTCGAGGCCAGCAGACTGTCCAGGCGCGGGGTCGGCGAAATGGCCTGGGGCAGGCCGGGCATATGTTGTAGACTCCTAATTATGAGCAAATATGACTCTCAGCTCTCCAGCCTCACATTGGCTGAAATTGTAGCCCGCTTAGACGGTCAGGGTGGCCTGTTGGCTCTTACCCAGCGAGAATTGTTTTTTATAGACGATACTACCCATCAGACTGCACGGCTTTCCAGCATCAAGCGCATTGGAGTTAATAAAGAAACCGGCAAGGTAGATGTCTCGGGTGAGTCCGGCCCCCTCATGGAAATCTCTCCCAGGGCTTTCCAGCGCGACGAACTCAAGCAGTTTTTGGAATCGCTCAAAAGCCATGTGCTGCGGGCTAAATCTATGCCCACTCAAGTTGGAGAGCCGCCGCGCCCCGTGCCCGTACCCATAGAACCCGAACCGACCCCTGAGCCACAACCCATAGCCAAACCAGAGCCCGTGCAGAGCTTGCAGCGCGACCCCCAGACCCTAGACCTGTCAGCCCCTACCCCCCAAGAAAGCCTCCCCGAAAAGCCTGCCGCCCCTGACCTGTCGTCTCGAGCCATCAATCCGGCCATCAACATCGTCGAGCCTCCCCGAACCCTCCCCGACGAACCTTCAGACTCTATCTGGGCCTACGAGGGCGCACCCAAGACCGAACCCGAACACAAATCGGCTCCTGTCCCACCCGCCCCCAATCCCGTGATGGACAACCTCACCATTCCTCCCCCACCCTATATAGGCCCCACGCCTACGCCTGTCCGGCGCGGGGGAATGGTCTGGCTCAAGGTCTGGGCCTTGGTGACGCTGGTATTTGTGCTGGGCTATTTGTATGCCTACTTCACCAATCTTTTGCCCAACTCCAGCGTGTGGTCACTATTGGAAACCGTGGTGATTGGGGTGGGGCTGGCAGGCATCCAGTGGCGGCTCTCCGAGCCCCTATAGCGCTGCTTGAACCCAGGGAAAATGAACCTCTGACAACGTTTCCCACAATCACTCCACACCCGAAGTCATACCGACTTCAGATAGATAAAAGCTACAGGGCATCCGCTTTAATCCCCCTAACCCCCCTTACTAAGGGGGGCTAAAAAACCTCGCCAGGGTTATGCTCCGAAGCCGGGTCGGGGCAACTCGCCCTTATCGCCCTTTGGGATATAGCGCCAGCCCGCTCACCACGGGGCGCACGCCGTCTACGGGGTTGCGCAACTGCCCATGAATCCAGAGCTGGGCCGAGCCGCCCCCGTCCATGCGGATGGCTCCCCACGCGCCTTGCCCCAGTAGGGCTTGGGCCAGCACGCCGGGCAGGGTCGGCTCTGTCACCACGAACCACAAACCTCCCTGCTGGGTCCAGGCCAACGCCGACTGCGCTGCTACCCTGAGGATGGGTGACTTATCGCGGAAAGGTTCGGCATCGGGGCGATAAACGTTGACCCCCCCCTGAATCAACAGGGGGCCAGCCTCGAGGGCATAGTTGGTGGGGGGCTCGAGGGAGCCATAAAGTTTGAGGCTGTCGCCGGTCTGGGCCAGGGGTTCGGCGGGTGGAAAGGAGAGCGCCCAGTATCCTGCTTGAAGTATGTAAGGAGCGGGGTAGGTCGCCACCACCTTGTCCCCCTGCACCACGTTTACGTTTTCCCCTGCCACCCCTGCCGGGCCAGGGATGGTGTAGGCGGTATATTTGCCGTGAACCAGATTGATTCCGACCCTGAAGCTGCGCCCATCGGCGCTGACCACGGTTGTATTGAAGCGGGGAATTCCAGCAAACACATTCTCCCCTTGCCACAACACCGCGCTGCGCCCATAGGGAAAATTGATAGCCACCCCATCCTTGATCCACAGACCAATGGGCGTTCCAGTGCGGCTATCAAAATAGCCACCGTTGAGGGTTGCCAAGGCATTGGGAGCCATTTTGTCGAGGGTCTGGCGAACTCCGGGCTGTCCCACCGGCTCCATCCGCCAGCTTCCGGGGTTGGCCTCGAGCACGTACATCCGCAGGGGCTCGGGAGTCCAGGCCCATAGCTCGTGGTAGGTTATGCCGGGGGCCACCACTTCGGTTTTTTCTGGTTGCAGGTAATACACGTCTAGTACGTAGCGCACCGGATTATCCAGGGTCAGGCTGCGGTAGCGGTAGATGCGCGAGGGGGGAGCCTGCACGCTAATCACCGTACCCTGCTGGCCGTATTGGGCATCCAGGCCAACATTGGCCGGGGTCTGCCCCTCGAGGCCCGGCAAAAAATACGGCAGCTTGAGCTGCAAGCGCCCAGGATAGGGCGCGAGGTCTAGGGCGGGCAGGGTGCTGGGGTCGGTTCCGGGGGGCAAATCCAGCACCAAGCGCAGGCGGTTGTCGTCGGAGGAAAAGCGTATCCCAGCTTCTGGAGCGGCAATCAAGCCTGCTGCCCGAATAACTTCCAGGGGCAGCTTGTCACCCTGGGGTGGGGGCAGGCTGGGGTCGAGGGGTGGAGCCCAGCCTACTCCGGTGACATAGGTCAGCTCGAGGCCCGGTTTCCTGAAAATGACCGCCCCCGCGCTATCCTGGCTGAGGCTGAGGCCCAGTTTGACCGCAGGAATGGCAGGTTGGGCATAGGCCAACACAAAGAACAGCAGCAATCCCAGCAGTCGCGGCATCATGTCCTCTATTCAAACCGAACAAGGTAAAGCAGGTGTGAGAGCGGTTTTCAGAAAGAATATGGCCCTCCACCCCGTTAGAAAGACCGTACCCAGCTCCTTTTGCCACCATGAGTCGCCGCAAAAATGGCACAAACCGCGATGAGAGCAGTTATCTCCTGGCCCGCTTCCCAGCCTCGAGAATCCAGCTTTGCACGTCTACCTTCTGCCAGGGGCGGGGCTGGATAATTCGCAGCAAGGCTTCGGGTTCCAGGGCGGCAAGCTGGGCAAAGGTCAGGATTCCGGCTTCCCACAGGCGTTTTTGGTACACCGCTCCGATGCCCTGGATTTTCTCCAGCGGTTCGCGCTGACCAGGCTTGCGTTTTCGGACGGGAAGGGCAGCTTTCGAGGTGGGCAAGGGGCCATATTTGGCAGCTTCGGCACTACGCCGGGCCGAACGCTCTGGAGCAGTCTGGGAAAGCAGGTCGCCCACCGGGTTGCCCTCCACCGGAATCTTTCCGCGCGACAGGTACAAGCTGGTGTCGGCCTCGGGGAAAACATTGTCCAGGCTTTCCAGGGCCGCGACCCGCCCTAAGTCGAGCTGGTCGGTGGTCAACATGGCGTATAGCTCAGCAAAGCGCTCGGCATGGCCTTCGTAGCGTGTTCGGGCGTATTCAGTCGCTTGAGCACTGTCAATCAGAAAGGGCCAATCGGAGGACTCGAGCAGCAGCAGCTCCCGCATCAGTTGGCGTAAGGCCCTACGTTTGCCATTGAGTTCGCGCCCAAAGCGCTCCGCGGCTTCTACCATCTGGGCCTCGGCGCGGTAGACCAAGCGCCAATAATCGAGGGTTTGTTCCCCCAACCAGACTTCGTTAGCCCCTCCCCGGCCCCACGAGCCTTCCGGCAGGGCCGTGCGGGAAGCCTCACCCCGGATGGCTTCGACTGCGGTAGTTGGCTGAATGGTCATGACACTGTTTAGCGCGCGGAATACTGCCTCGAGCCAGGCGGTTCCTTCGTACCACCAATGCCCGAAAAGTTCGGCATCGTAAGCCGCGCAGATGACCCCACCCGGATGCTGCTGAGCCAGCTCGGTGAGCAGCCCCACAAAATGCCGGGCGTGTTCGGTGGCCTGGGCCAAAGCCTGCTGCGGCAGGTAGGGCTCCTTGTCGCCCAGGGCAGTCTTACGCCCGCTCACGCGGTGGTGGCGCAGCCCAGAGATGGGGTCTTTGCGATGGAACTCGCGGTATACCCCATTCCCCGGATAGCCGTAGTCGGCGCTCCAGACCTGCACTGCGGTCTCGGGATTGCGGGCCAGCACCCGCAGGCCGCTGGGCAGCTCGTGAACGCGGTAGGTCACGTCCTGGCTTTGGATTTTCTGGGGCGGCTGCGACTCGCCGTATCCGACATAGGTCGGGGATAGGGGTTTCCCCCCCTGCACTAGGTGCGCATCTACGAAGCTGTAGCGGATACCAGCTTGATAAAGCAGCTCGTCTACCCCAGCCCGCATCAGCGGTGCAGCCCCATCTACCGGCGGTTTCCACAGTCCTCTGGGGCGATAAGCCATCTCGGGCAACCAGTAACCGGTAGGTGCACGGCGGTAGTGTCGGCGGTAGGTCTCGGTACCGGTTTTGACCTGTGCCCACAGCGCAGCATCCGAAGCCAGCAGGGGCGAATAGGCGTGGGTGGCGCTCGAGGTGATGACCTCGAGCCTCCCGCGTTCTTGGGCACGGGCAAAAAACCCGGTCAGGTCGCCGGTGAGGCTGCGGTAGTGCTCGAGGGTGGTTTGCCAAAAGGTCAGATTGTGCTGCGCCGAAGCCGCGAACTCGCCAGCCCTCAAGCGCCCCAAATCGGCTTCGGCCCGGCCCAGACGGTCTGCGGCGTGGCGCAAAAACCCTTCCTTGACGCGCGGGTCGGCCAACTGCTCGGAGAGCACCGGGGTGAGGCCCAAGGTGAGCGGGGTGGGAACCCCCTCGCGCTCGAGGCGCTCTAAAAGCCGCGCCAGGGGCAAATAAACCTCGGCGATAACCTCGTAGAGGGTCTCCTCGCCAAAAGGCCATAGGCCATGCGCCCGTACATAAGGCAAATGCGCGTGCAAAACCAGTACCAAGCGCGTCATCAAGTGCATTCTACCCCCACAAACGTAGGGTGAAAGTTAGGACTTTAGCTTCCCGATGGGCTCGTATCCACTGGGGAAAAGCCTCAGTGAACAACAGTTCCCCCTCCAGCCAGAGCCCTCCGAATGGGCTCCTCGAGGCGGGCATCGCCAAACACTACCCGCCCGACCCCGCCCTGCACGGCTTCCACCGCCCCCAGCACCTTCTTTTTCATCCGCCCCTGGGCCACCGCCATGTACTGTGGGTGGTTCAGGCGGGCAGCAGGGATTTCCGGTATCAGACTGGCTTCGTCGGGAAAGTTGGCCAGCAAGCCGGGGATATTGGAAAGCAGAAGCAGGGCTTCGGCCCCAAAAGCCGTTGCCAGCATCGCCGCCGCCGTGTCGCCATCGGTGTTGATAGCATCCCCTTGGTAGCTGACCGCCGGTGGGGTCAGGACGGGGAGATAGCCTGAATCCAACAGGGTTTGTAAGAGGGCCACGTTGACCTTCTCCACAGAGCCAGTAAAATCGCCCCGGTGAATCTTGATTTTGCCGTTCTCCACGTACTTCACCGCATCTTTGCGCTTGCCTTCAAAAATACGCCCATCCAGGCCGGAAAGGCCGACTGCGTTCACCCCTTCGCGCTGGAACAGCTCCACGATGCGTTTATTTACTAGCCCGCAGTAGATCATCTCGAAAATCTCCAAAGTCCGGCGGTCGGTTAATCGTGAGGTCATCCCGCCCGGATGGGTCAGAAACTGGGCCGGATGGCCCAGCACCTCGGCGATTTTGTTGGTCTCGCTCGAGCCCCCGTGCACGATGATCAGCTTCTGGCCCGACTTCCACAGGGCCGCCGCGTCTTTGGCAACCGCTTCGTAGTTGATGCCTTCCGAACCCCCGACTTTGACCACCACTAGACCCATAGCCGCAACATCATACTGAAAAGCGTCGAACGCAAAACGTCGAAGGTCTAAGAGTCTGCCCTGAGCTTGCCGAAGGGTCGAAGGCCAAAAGCCACAAAACCGCCACAGTGTCATTCTGAACGGAGCGATGGCGCAGTGAAGAATCTCACACGCGCTCCTCAATGTAATATCTCGGGTATCAAAAACCGTCTTTTTGTACCCGAGAAGTTGACGTGCGACGCGCGTGTGGGATGTTTCGCCTTCGCTCAACATGACAACGGTTAAGGATTTACGTGTGTGAGCGGGTTTCTTGATGTACCGATAATGCCGTCCCAGTGCGGAAGTGTTTATAGATAGAACTCGGAGCGCAGGAACCGCGGCAGCGCGAGTTCTAAAGTATGCCGCCAGAACTCTGCCCGCTCTACTCGGCCCAGCGTCAAAAAGCCCACCGCCCCACCCGCTTTCTTGCTGTCCTTGAGCCGGGCCACGTCGTCAATCACGTGGCCGAGTTCTTCGCCCAAGCGCACTCGAGCCGCCACTTCCGGCGGTAAAAGGATGCTCCCCCCTCGAGCAAACCCGCTTCTTCCATCCTCCCGCACCACATAAGCGATGTTGAACAGCCAGCCCCCGTACCCGTTGAACTCCACGCCGCCTTCTAAACCGACTCCCCAGGTCGCGCCCGGCTGCCGCAAAGCTGCTTCTGCCCGGTTCTTCGCCCCCAGCAGGGTCTCCTCGTAGCCCACCGGCTGCTCGGGCACACCGCTGGGCACGTCAATGCCGAGGGTCTCAAGGCCAAATACCTCGGCGAAAACTGCTCGAGCCGGGTTCAGCTTGGCTGGGTTGGTGCTTCCAACAATCACCATAAGGCGAGTTTACCCGGCCCGGTTAGGATAGCGGGCGTGGAAATCATCGCTATCGCCGCCATCTCCCTCGACGGCCTCATCACCCGCCACGCCCAAGAGGGTACAGGATTCGCCTCGCCGGAGGACGGGCAGTTTTTCCGTCAAGCCCTACAAACCTTCGACTGCTCTTTGATGGGCCGCCGCACCTACAAGGTCAGTCGGGAACGCATCCTGGCGAACCTTAGCCCCGAGCGCCTGCGAATCGTCCGCACCCACCACCCCGAAGTTTTCGCCGCCGATGCCCTGCAGGAGAGGCTCGAGTTCACCTCCGCTCCGCTATCCGAAATCCTGGACGACCTGCGAGCCAGGGGAAAGCGGCGCTGCGCCGTGCTGGGCGGCACGAGCATCTACAGCGAGTGCTTGCAAAATAATTGGATGGACGAGCTTTGGGTGACGCTCGAGCCCCTCGGCTTCGGCAGCGGGAAGCGGCTGCTCGAGGGAGAATTAAGCGTCCGCTTTAGCCTGAAGAGCCTCGAGCATTTATCGCCAGACACCTTGCTGCTGAAATACAAACTGCTCAGGGATGCAGTCCGGTGAACTCCAAGCCCGTGGTCTCCTCCCAACCCATGCGGATGTTAAGCGACTGAATCGCGTGTCCAGCCGTGCCTTTGACCAGGTTGTCAATCGCCGAGATGACCACCAGGCGGCCCGTGTCCTCCTCGAGTTCAAACCCGATGTCGCAGTAGTTGGTTCCCTCCACTACGTTCGGATCCGGGTAGCGGTGGATGCCCTTGCGCACCTTGACCATACGGATAAAAGGCTCACGCCCGAACACGTTGCGGTAAGCGGTGTGGATATCGCGCTCGCTCCAGCCGTCGTGCAGGAAGGTCTGGGCGGTCATCAGGATGCCGCGCACACGGTCGGTGGCGACGGCGGTCAGGTACAGCTCGGGCTTGCCGGGGAGGTTCTCCAGAATCTCCGCGGTGTGCCGGTGGCCGGTAGGCTTGTAGGCCCGAATCGAACCGGCCCGCTCGGGGTGGTGGCTCGCCAGACTGGGCTCGGCCCCGCCCGCGCTCGTCGAAATCATCACCGTGACGAAGATGGGTTTAGGAGCCAATACCCCCTCTTTGATAAGGGGATACAGCCCGAGCAGCGTTGCCGTCGCGTTGCAGCCGCAGCAGGCAATACGGTTCGCGGTTTTGAGTTCTTCCCGGTGAATCTCTGGGTTGCCGTAGACCCACTCGTTCAAGAGGTCGGGGCGCGGGTGGTTTTCGCCGTAGTATTTCCTATACAGCTCGAGGTTCTTCAGCCGGAAATCCGCCGACAAATCCAGGATGACTGGGGCCAAATCTTTGTACTTGTCAAACTCCTTGGCCGCGACCCCGTGGGGCATGGACAAAACCAGCACGTCGCAGGGCTCGAGCTGGGCCGGGTCTGTGAACTTGAGCTGGGTTCTGCCGCGCAGGTTGGGGTGAATCAGCGTCACCGGGTCGCCCATGTAGCGTCTGGAGGTGACTTGGCGCACCTCGAGGCCCGGATGACCCAGGGCCAGCCGCAAGAACTCGCCCCCGGCGTAGCCGGAGCCGCCAACAATCGAAACCGTCTTCTTTTCCATTTACCTTGTCCAATCTACAGTTTTTCGCGGCCTTTCCACCAATCGCGGAAGGCTCTTAGGCGGGGCAGGCTCTCGAGGTCTTTTCTTCGCCCCGAAGCCCGTTTGCTGGCGATGATATCGTCCAGACTGCACACCCTGAAGCCCTCAACTTGAATCTGCCGCTCCCAAGCCTCACCAAAGGTCTCGATACCGTCTGGCGCGAAGATTAGATCGAGGTCGAAAGGCCCGTTCTTGAGCTGAACGAAGTCCTTACCGGCCTCGATATCGGCGGACTGCTTTTCGCTCAGGTCAAAGCCTAGCTCGCGCAAAGCTGTCACCAGATTGCGCCCGTTTTGCGAACTCTTCTCCACGAACAAATCCACATCCTGGGTTGTGTCAGGAAAACCTAGCAAAACCGCCCCAGACTTGCCCATAAAAAGGTAGCGCACACCGTTGCGCTCGAAGGCATCGCGGACTTCCTGAGCCTGGCGGTACTCAAACACGCCCGAACCCCAACCAGTCGGGCAAATTGGCCTGGCACCACCTTCGATATTCCTCGAGGCTATCAAAGGCTCGGTAAGTTTCATCATCCAGCACGGGCTTATAGGTCTTGATGAAAGCGTAGCGCAGCCGGGTCTCGAGGCTTCGCCGGGAAGCCGCCTCGAACTCCTCGAGCCAGCCCTGCTTTTCGGAATCGGGAGCCGCCGTTTTCATGACTTCATACTAATTCTTTGCGGATGCTCCAGGCGTACTCTAAAATCTTGGCCGGAATATCCACGCCCGTCGTAGACACCGAATTCTTGAACTCCATGGTGTGATTCACCTCGTTGACCAGCAGACCGCGCCCGGACTCGAGCAAATCCACCGCGACCACTCCCCCACCGACGGCTTTCGCGGCGTTCACGGCAATTTCGGCCATCTCGGGCGTGACCGGGCAGTTGGAGGCTTTGCCGCCTCTGGCGGTGTTGGTAATCCAGTGCTCGCTGGCGCGGTAAATCGCCCCGATGCAGGTTTCGCCCACCACGAAGGCCCGGATGTCCCGGCCCGGCTTGTCCACCAGCTCCTGCACGTAATAAAGCTGGTGTTGATAGCCGCCCAGCACCTCCTTGTGCTCTAAGACCGTCTCGGCGGCATGGCGGTCACGGATCAGCGAGAGCAAACGGCCCCAGGAGCCCACCACCGGCTTCATCACCACTGGGTAGCCCATCTCCTCGATGAGCTTGAGGGCTTCCTCGGACTCGGTGGCCAGGGCGGTTTGCGGCTGGGGGACACCCTGGGCCTCGAGGGCACACGAAGTCGCCCATTTATCCCCACAAACCTCGATGACTTCGGGCCGGTTCACCACGGGAATCCCCAGCGAGGTCAGGTAACGCGAAACGGCTAAGCCTTTGCTCTGGGAAACCAGGCGCTCGAGGGCGCAGGAGATGCCCTCGAGTTCAGCCGGGCGAGTTCCCAGTCGCATAGGAAGCTGCTTGGCGTAGATTTTCTTGAAGGGAATGCCCAAGCCCTCGGCGGCTTTGAAGAGCATTTCCTCGTCGGGGCGGATGCGGTCGTATAGGATGGCAAGCATATTTGTCTTAATCCCCTCTCCCTCTGGGAGAGGGTTAGGGCGAGGGCGTGAGCCGCAGGCGAATACCCTTGACCCACCCAGCACTCACGAAGCCTACGGTTTCGACCCCCCTCCCAGCCTCCCCGGCAGGGGGGGAGGAGAAAATCTTACTCGCCCCAGTCCTCGGCTTCTTCGGGGGCGGCGGCCAGCTTGGGTGGCTCGAGGCTCACCACTTCAAACTCCGCACCGGTTTCGTCGTCTACTACCAGCTCACCTAGCTCGGGGTTCTCGAGTTCAATCGTCGCGCCGGTTTCCGGGTTTTCAAACGCTATCTTTGCCATTGTCAGTTCCTCCAAAGTTGCTTACGTGGTCGTCCACGAAAAAGCCCATCAAAGCAAGGTGAAAAGGGCAAAAGGGTGAAAAGTAGGGGCAGGCTGTTAACTTTTGACCTTTTTACCTTTTCCACTTTTTACCTTCAGTTCCTGTAATCCCGCCCCTCGTCTTCGCCAGTAACTTCCGACCAGTCCGGGGTGAAGGTATAGCCGCAGTTGTCGCAGGTGACCGCTTCGCCCTCGGCCTCGACTTCGATTTCGTTCTCGCAACGCGGGCACAGTACGTAGAAACCGTCCTCGCCGCCCTCCACCACCACCAGTTCGATGGGCTCGAGCGAGAGAATCTCCAGGTAGGCCCCGCAATGCTCGCACTCGAGCACGTCCCCCTCGAGCAGTTCGGCGTATTCCTCCACCGGTATCAGGATGGTCTCGGTGCAGACTGGGCAGGCCACTTGTTGGTCTTCCATAAGCTCCCTCAGGAAATAGTTTACGCAGATTCGCCGGGGAATTTCCCGTGGCGTTTGTAATACTCGAGAATCGAACCTTCGCGCAGGGCCTCGAGCAAGAACTCTGGCGGGGGCGCGAGTTGGAAAGTCTCGGAGCCCTTGTGCAGGACACCGTTCTCGAACTCTAAAGAAACCTCGTCCCCGTCGTGAAGTGCATCCACCACCTGGGGGGCTTCAAAGGGCATGATGCCCAGATTGACCAGGTTTCGGTAGAAGATGCGGGCGTAGCTTTTGGCGATAATGGCCCGCAGGCCCAGCTTACGCAGGGCTTCGGGGGCGTACTCGCGGGAGGAGCCTAGGCCGGTATTACGGCCCGCGACGAGGATGTCGCCGGGTTGGTAGTTAGGGGCGAACTCGGGGCGGAAGTGGGCGAAGGCGTAGGTGTGGAACTTGTCCTCTCCGACCATGAAAGGCGCGTACTTGCCCGGCAGGATGTCGTCGGTGTTGATGGAATCGCCGAATTTCCAGATTCTAGGCATAGTTCACTCCGGGGCCACCGCCACTGCCTCAGCTTCAAATAGAAGCTCTGGATGAGCCAAGGCTACTACTTGGACTAAAGTGCTGGCCGGTGGATTTTGCGTGTTGATGAATTCATCCCGGACGCGGCGCAGGGTAGCAAGTTGGGTGATATCGGTGATGTACATCCCCAACTTGACCACATGGCTGAAATCCAGGCCGACAGCCTCCAGCCCGCGCCCCAGATTGCGGAAGACCTCCCGTACCTGGGCCTCGAAATCGTTCAGTCCGACCACCTGACCTTGCTCGTCCATGGCCACTTGACCCGAGATGTACACGGTTCGTCCCCCGCGCACCTCAACAACCTGGGTGTAACCGAAGGGCTTGGGCATATTTTCTGGATTCAGAAATCGCACCTTGTCGCTCACGCTGTCACCTCCTCGAGCCTTTCGGGTGTGGTGATGAAACCGGCAATGGCGGTTGCCGCCGCCACCCTTGGAGAAGCCAGGTAGATTTCCGCGTCGGCTGCACCCATCCGCCCCCTGAAATTACGGTTGCTGGTGGAAACGCAAACCTCGCCCGGAGCCAGAACCCCCTGGTGGCGGCCCATGCACGGCCCACAGCCCGGCGTTCCCAGGGTCGCACCCGCTTGCAGCAGCGTCAGCAAAGTACCGTCGGCGGTCGCGGCTTCCAGGACTTGGCTCGAGGCCGGGATAATCAGCATCCGCACCCCCTGCGCCACCCGGCGACCTTTCAGCACTTCGGCGACTTCGTGCAGATCGTCCAGGCGACCATTGGTGCAGGTTCCGACGAAAACCTGGTCTACCTTTTTGCCCATCACCTTTTCGACTGGTTCCACGTTGTCCACGTAGAAGGGGACGGAGACGCGCGGGGTGAGGGTGGAAAGGTCTATCTCCACCCGATTGATATAAACCGCGTCGGGGTCGGGATAAAGCCACTCGGGAACCGGGTACTCGCTGAGGATTTCCCCGCTCGGTATCACCAGGCCGCACTTGGCCCCGGCCTCCACGGTGAGGTTGGCCAGGGTCATCCGCTCGCTTCTGGACAACCCTTCTGCGCCGTCCTCGAGGTGAATCTCCACGCTCATGTAGGTCGCACCGTCAGCGCTGAGAACGCGAACCATCTCGAGAGCCGCGTCCTTGGCTGTCGCACCCGCCGCCAGCTTGCCCTTGAATGTCACCTTGACCGACTCGGGAACCCGCAGCCAGGTGCGCCCGGAGGCCGCCGCCAGCGCGATGTCGGTGGCTCCCATGCCGGTGCCGAAGCAGGCTACCGCACCGTACGTGGTGGAGTGCGAGTCCGAGCCCAGCACGATGCCGCCGGGCAGGGCCAGCCGTTCTTCAATCAAGACCTGATGGCAAATCCCACGCCCCACGTCGAACACCGTGCAGCCATATTTCGCCCCCCACTCGCGGATATTCTTTTGGGCTGTGGCAACTTCCACATTGGCGGCGGGGGCCACGTGGTCTATCACGATGGCGACTTTTTCGGGGTGGCGCGGGGTGGCTTGGAGTTGCTCGAGCCGCTTGAAAAAGCTCCCGGCGATGGAGTCCACCACCATCACCTGGTCTACTTCGACCACCACCAGTTCGCCTGCCTGCACGGTTTTGCCCGCGCGTTGGGATAGGATTTTCTCGGCTAAAGTTAGGCCCATTTTGTCACCTCTAGCATTTCTACTTGCCCTCCCACACGTATATTCTTAGCTCTCGAGTTTTCCGATAGGTATCGCACGTATAGCCTCGAGGGCTTACCACTTGCGAAGCCCTGAATTGCCTCGAGGTGCCGCTCACCGTGCAGGTTTTGAACACCCGTTAGGCATCCACAAAGACTGGCCAGGGTATAACTTCCGGCATTGTCCTCATTCAAGTTTTTTGCGGGTGAGAACCAACGAAAATCCACTGCGGCTCTGGGAGAGTCAAGACACACCGCAATCACTCCATTGGCTTTATTCGACTTTTGGATTATCGAAAGCACCTCAAAGCTAGGCCCGATATTGTCCAGAACAACAACACTTTTCACACATACAACCAAGTTTATTTTGTGACCACCCGCAGCTTGAATTACCCCAACTACATCATCTTGACACAATCCCAAAACCTCGAGCAGTTGAGCCGAATCCAGCTCGAGGGCCTGAATCCCGGTCTGGCCTTGATGGCTCCACCATTTGTCTTCTTGGTAGAAAACCTCGAGCCCCTCCTCCCCCATCTGCACAGTCAACCGGTCTCCAATCGCTCCCTGAAGGCGCAAATGCTCACCGACCACCAAAGCCCCAGAGTCGCTCGAGCCCTTCTCCCGCACCTCGCCTTGGCGAGGCGACGAGAAGAACCGCACCTCAGCCTGACCCTCACCTGACCAGAGGACGAACCCGGTCAGCGGAGCACCGCTTTGGGCGGCGGTTCTCCCCATATCCACAGGGTTATCCACACCCTCCACGATGGCGACGTGCTTGCCCCCGCCGGGTGTGGCGGCGAAAACCGAGTAGTGGTGAATATTCACTTTGCACCTCGGCTATACTCGAGCCATGAAGCTGCGTTACCGAGTTGAAGTGTATGAAGACCCCGAAGAACCTGGGGTATGGCTGGCGAAAGTGCCCTCCGTTGACGGCGTGTATTCGGACGGGGATAGCCGCGAAGAAGCGCTGGCAAACGTTCAGGAAGCTTTGGAAGGGATGCTCGAGGCCATGCAGAAGTGGGGCGATCCGATTCCGCCCAGCGATTTTGAAATCGTAGAGGTCGAGCTTCCTGTAGGGAACAATGCCGCCTAAGCCCGACGAGGTGGTTCGCAAACTTAAGAAGATGGGTTTGGAGGAGGCGGAAGCCAAGGGCAGCCACCGGTTTTTCCGTCATCCCGACGGTAGAAAAACCGTCGTCGCCTTTCACCGTAAAGAGCTGAAAAAGGGAACCTGGAAAGCCATTCTCAAACAGATTGGCTTGACCGAGGAAGAGTATCAAAAGCTCTAACATACGCGCTAATCCAGGTTCTCTAGGCGGGCCGTGGGCACTTCTTCGGGCAGTTGGCTGCGGGGGATGTGGTGGGCCGAGGCCAGCTCGAGCAGCAGTTCCTCGGGCTTTTTGCTGCGCCCGATCTCGTGGGTACGGGCCTTGAATTCCTGTGCCAGCATCTTGGCCTGCTCCTTGCTGATAGCCAGATTCTCGACTTCCTTGAGGTAATAGTAAATCAGGTTCCAGCCCGAAAGCGGCCCCAGCAGCAGTTGGTTTTTGTCCACCCCGAAGTCGTGCAAACCATGCGCCTCGTAGACCCGTTTCTCGCCTAGCACAGCTTTCTGGTGAACCCCAGCGGTGTGGGTACGATTGGTGAGCGAGATCGGCTCGGTGTAGGGGACGAGCGTGCCCAGAATCGAGGCCATCAGCACGTTGAGCGGGTAGCACTGGCTGAGGTTGTACTGGGCGGCAATTTCCGGGTGGCGTTTGGAGAGGTTGAACAATACGCCCGTGACCGACGGGATGCCTGAACGCTCCGCCAAACCCCAGATGGAGGCATCCACATAGTTCACCCCGGCCCGCACTGCTGCGTTCACGTTGGCCAGGGCCAAGCCCCGGTCGTTGTGAAAGTGGCACTCCAGGCCCACCTCGGGATACCGCTGGCGCAGGGTGGATACCACTGCCTCCACGTCCTCCGGCTCGGCCAGGCCCACGGTGTCAGGCATCCCAAAGGTATTTACATAAGGGTAGACGGCATCGTAGAGGCAAAACATATCTTCTCTATGGGTTCTGAAGGCATCTTCGGCGCTAAAGCGGATATATAAACCCGGATGGGTTTCCCTGGTACGGCGGGCGACTTCGCTCACCAGCGCGACGGACTCCTCGAGGCTCTTCTGGGCGTTGAACTCCTGGGCCAGGGGGGAGATACCCAGATACAAGTTCAGCCCGTTGCAGCCCACCTCGAGAGCCTTTTGGATATCGGCAAAGTTGCAGCGGCAGTGGGCCAACAACAAAAGCTGTTTCGAGGTGAGGGTTTTGGCGTAGGCTATCAGCTCGCGCACGTCGTGTTCTTCGGCCTTGCCCACCACCGGTGAGAAGAACTCGATATGGGTCACGCCCAGCTCGATCAGCCCAGCCAGCAGCAGTTTTTTCTCCTCGAGGCTGAAGCGGTACTTTTCGGTATCAAACAAGAGCGGCGACTGCTGACCATCGCGGAAGGTGGTATCCACGATCTCGATGCGGCTGGGTTGAGCTTGGTATGGTTCCCGGTTTTCCATAACTCCCATCCTGGTCTAAATAATTCAAAAAAAAGCCTGCGTTTTCTTCGCAGGCCGGGGCACGCAGATGCGCGGACTAGTTCAGACTAGCTCCCCGGCGGTTGGTTTTTTTGCACTTAGGGTCATCTCGAGTGCTAAGCCTAACGGCGGTATACCAAACTGTCAAGGCTCACGTTCACCACCACTCCAGACCAAAGGTGCGAGGCCACCTCAATTCCCTGCCGAATCAAGGCGGTGCGGAATAGCTTTCACCACCACTCCAGCCTCTCCCCCATAAACTCCACCGGCTCCCCGGCGCGGTAGAGCGTCCTCGAGCGGTAGTTGCGTCCGATGGGTTCACGGTAGACCTCTAAAACATCCTCGTTCAAGTTCACGATCCAATACTCAGAGATTCCAGCCTCGGCGTAGGCAGGTAACTTCTCGTCACGGTCATAAGCCAGGGTCGAATCGCTGACTTCAATGATGAGTATTACGTCGTTCTCCTGTGGTAGACGGCTCTGGTACTGCTCTTCAGGCAGCTTGACCAGGGAAAAATCGGGCTGAGGCTCGGATTTGTCCAGCAGGCGAATCGAACCCTGAACCTGAACCCTGGCCCGCTCGCCGAACAGTTGGGAAAGCCGGTGGTTGAGCTGCATCACCCGGTAGTTGTGCTTCGGGCCGATTGGGCTCATATGGTAGATTTCCCCCTCGAGCAGCTCAATATTCTGCACGTCCTGGTACAGCCGCTCGAATTCCTCAATGCTGAAGCGGTGCCTGATTGCCATGCCTACAGTGTAGCAACTTGTTCGGTCTGTTCGCTGGGTGCGTATAGTCCTCTGAGCCCCACCCTCGCAGTGGAGGTCGGTATGAAAAAAGCACTTCTGGGAGGCGGGAAAGGGGAAGCGAACACAAAGCCTCCCGCCATCTCGTCCGGTAGACTTAGGGGCCAATGCAACCCACCGACCCCCGCCCCGAAATAGACCAACTCCACCACCAGGATTCGTGGCGCTTGTGGCGCATTGTTTCGGAAATTGTCGAGGGCTTCGAGGTGCTCTCGGAGCTGAGTGTGCCGCTGGTTTCGGTGTTTGGCTCGGCGCGGTTTGGCCTCGAGAATCCCCACTATGCCCAGGCCGAATACCTCGGGCGGCGGCTGGTGGAAGCCGGGTTCGGGGTAGTCACGGGCGGCGGGCCAGGGCTGATGGAAGCAGCCAACAAAGGGGCCTACCGTGCGGGAGGGGTTTCGGTGGGCCTCAATATCCGCCTTCCCCACGAGCAGGAAGCCAATCCCTACCAGACCCACGCCCTCAGCTATCGCTATTTCTTTACCCGCAAGCTGATGTTTGTGCGCTATGCCAGCGCCTTTGTGGTGCTGCCCGGAGGATTTGGTAGCCTGGATGAGCTGGCCGAGGTGCTGGTGCTGGTGCAGACTGGCAAGGTTCACAAGTTTCCCATTTTTGCCCTGCCTAAAGCGTACTGGTCGGGCCTGCTGGACTGGATGAAAGGGACGCTGTTGACCGAGGGCGCAATAGCCCCCGGAGACCTTGACCTGATTCGGCTCGTAGAAACCCCAGATGAGATTATCGAAGCCCTCACCGACCCCACCGGCGCAGACCCGTAGACGTTAAGACCACGCCCTCGAGTGCCCTCCCTACGGCGTAGGGAGGGTTGAGCGGGTCTGTTCCGAAGTCACCAACCTACAAAATCACCACTCTTGTCATTCTGAGCCTGGTGTTGGCGAAGAATCTGATGCGCTACTGTGGTCTGAATGCAGAGCAGGACAGCACATCAGATTCTTCGTCGCAAAGGGCGCTCCTCAGAATGACACTCGCTTTTTTAGCTGAATGGACGACCCCAGAATCTACTGCTCCCCACTTTCCCCAGTTAGCTGTTAACATAAAGACATGGAAATCTACCTGGGAACCGGCGGCTATACCAACGACGACTGGGTGGGCCAGCTCTACCCCCTCGAGGCCAAAAAGGACGAGTGGCTTTCGATATATGCCCAGCACTTCACTGCGGTGGAACTGAACTCCTCGTTCTATAACATCCCCGGCCTCAAGGCGTTTGGTGGAATGCTGAAAAAGAGCGGCGGGCACGTCCACTGGGCCATCAAGATTCACCAATCCATGACCCACGAGCTGAACGCCAGCGACGACGATTATCAGCGACTATTCGAGTCAGTAGCCCCGCTACGCGAGGCGGGAGTACTGGGGCCATTCCTGGCGCAGTTTCCACAGCGCTTCCACCGCACCCCGGAAAACCGCAAATACTTCACCGCATTAACCCAGCGTTTTGCCGATAAGGAACGGGCCCCGGGCGGGTTGGCGGTAGAGTTTCGCCACAACTCCTGGGACTCAGGTGAGGTGCGCGAGGCCTTCAAGCAGGCCGGGCTCATCTGGACGAGCACCGATTATCCGCCCTTGCCGGGGTTGCCCAAAAACCAGCTTCACGTCACCTGCGAGATTGCTTATATCCGTCTTTCCGGGCGCAATAAGGAGAAGTGGTACGAGGGCAAAGACCAATCCGAGCGGCACGATTATCTGTATAGCCCCGAGGAGCTAAAGGAGTGGGTACAGGCTTTAGCCCAAGCGCAGGAGCAGGAAACTCTGACGCAGGCCTGGTTCATTTTCAACAACACCACCAAAGGGCATGCGCTAAAAAACCTCGAGATGCTCAAAGGGCTACTCGAGGAAATAGGCTTATTAGGATAGTCTGCCGCCATACCGGATATTCGCGGGAAAATGCTGTGGGGGCGCTGGCAGATGTTCGGGTAAAGCTGGGGCCAAATCCAGCCCCAGCATCAATCAAGCCTAAAGATTCTGTGGGGGTCGTGTTGGAAGTGGTAGAGCTTGGCAACTTCGGCCTCGAGCTGAGGCAGGTTGTACAAAAGCCACAGGCCCAGCCCTAGGCCCAGCAGTGGCCCGGCCCAGTACAGCCAGTAGTCCGTCCAGACCCCGGCTACCAGGGCTGGCCCCAGGCTGCGGGCAGGGTTGGTGCTGGTTCCCGAGAGCGGAGCCTCGAGGCCCACCATCAAAGCGTAGAGAAAGGGGAACAACAGGGGGGTATAGCGGCGCAGGCAGGGCTGGCCCACAAAAAAGAAAAGCCCTACCACCAGCAAAAAAGTGGTTACGGTCTCCCCGATTAGAGCTACTCCAGGGCCAGCCGTTCCTGGCACGGTGGCAGCATACTGCACGCTTTGGCCCATAGTGCCCCATAGCAGCAGGGGCAACCCCCCCAGGGCTCCGCCCAGCAGTTGGGCCAACAAGTAGCCCGGCACGTAGCGCCCCTTCAGTTTGCCCAGCAGCCAAAAGGCCAGCGTGACTATGGGGTTGATATGGGCTCCACTCTCGCGGCCCACCCAGGATAGAGCAATCAGGGCTCCGATGGAGCCGAACAGAAAACCGGTCAGTACTCGCCTGGCCAAGGCATCCGGCAACAGTTTGGATACCGGGCTGCCGATGCCAAAGTCCAAGATGACCAGCGAGCAGCCCAGCGCTACTAGAACCAAGGTGCCCAGCAACTCGGCCCAAAAAACCGGCCAGGGCAACCAAAGGAGAGGGGTGCGGGACATGGGCTCAGAGGACGATCTGATAGTTCTGGCCTTCCCAGCTTTCCCCGAAGCGGCGGGTGAACTCCAGCGTGGCGTGTCCCTGCAAGGCTGCGGCCTCGAGGCGTACCCCGTAGAGGCCCAGCCCCAGGGGAGTGGCCTCGAGTTCGTGGACACCCTGCCAACCATCAAAGCCCAGGCGCAAAGTAAAAGGATGGGGGTCTTCAATCAGGAGCGTGCTCACTTTAGGGAGCTGTCCGACTGGCCCGTCGGTGCGCCAGTGCCAGACCTCTGAAGCCGTCGGCTGGCGGTAGCGGTTGGCCACGGCTTGCAGCCATTCGGTGGGCTGGTGGTTTTGCACCGCCAGGAGCAGCTTGAGAAACTCGGCATGGGCCCAGACTAAGGGCATCGCGCTACCACTGGGCTTTCCGGGGTAGAGCCCCTTTTCCGGGATAGGGTCACTGTCCCAGACCTGCTCGGGGATCAGGCCGCCGATGCTGGTGGCAATAGCCATGGCTCGCAGGTAGGGCAGGGGGTCTTCGCCAGCCAACAGCGCGTAGTGCCCCCGCTCCCCAGCCAGCAGGGGCCAGACCCGCCCGATACCCGAGCCGTCGAAGGGGCTACCATCGGCGTGTTCGCCGTAGCCGTCCTCGTTATAGCGGTGGTAGAAAGGGCCGCTGGGGGTTTCTACCCGCAGCAGCGCGTCCACTAGCTTGAGGGTGTCGCGGATGCGGGGGTCGTCGGCGGAGCGCAGCCCCAGGCGCACCAAGTAGAGGAACTCGAGGCCAATCAGCCTGCGGATGGGCAGTTCCTCACCCTGGCGGTTTTTCACCACCAGCTCCCCACGCAGCGCGGTCTGACCAGGTGGGGTGATGCGGACATAGTGCCCCTGGATGGCATACTGATGGTCGAGACCGGTATCGGTGACGTAAGTCCACTCCTCAATCTGGGCATTCCAGCTATCGGCCAGCGAAAGCGCGTAGTGTTTATCGCCCTCCTCCAGAAACCCCAGTTCGGCCCCGGCTACCAGAGCCGCGATGAGGGCCGCCAGTGTAAAGGGGTTGGCTCCGGCGTTCTCTTCCCAGCGATCCTGGGGGCTGCTGGGGCCGGTCTGGGCGATAAAGGCCAGGGCCTTGCGCACCATAGTGGTCGCGGGCAATTGCAGGTTGCCCAGGTGTCCGCCCTCCTCGAGCTTGCAAGCCAACAACACCGGAAAGGCGGCCTCGTCGAGCTGAACCCCCTGCCAGTAGGAGCTACCGTCAGGGAAAAAGTTCTGTGCCCACTGCCCATCCGGCTGCTGGGTAGCCACCAAGTAGGCCAGCATCCGCCTTGCATCCTCGGTCTGACCCGCTGCCAACAGGGCCAGCCCGGCCTCGGCTGCGTCGCGGGGCCAGACCAAATGATAGCCACCGGGGTCGTCGTGGGCGAAACCCCAGGGGGTAGAGAGGCTGGCTACCACTGCACCGGGATAGGTGGTGTCCTCGTGAACTTTGAGCACCATCGCCGAGATTTTGCCCTCTTTAGCCAGGGTAGGCTCAGGTGCGGAAATGCGGAGCCTACTGGCCCAATCTTTCCAATCGGCGATAAAGCGCTCGCGGATGGGGCCAAACCCCTCGGCCAGGCTCGAGGCCGCCAGGGTTCGGGCTCCCTTGGCAGATTCGGCAAAACCCAGGGCCAGCACCCCCTCTCCCCCCGGCAGCTCGCCCATCAGGGCCACGTTGCCCGCCTCGGCCCGCGCAAAGGCCCAGGTCATGGCCCCGTGCTGGTCGAAATCCTGCCAGCCATCCGAGGCCCCCACGTAGCCCGCACTGGCCCGCAGGAAGGAGACCTGCGAGGTAAGGGCCAGGGCAGCCCAGTCTTTTTGAGCATAGAGGCCATCCTGGCCTACCCAGGCCGCGTTGCCCAGACCCGAGCTGCCCAGGTGGGGGGCCAGCAGCGGATACAGCTTGAAGCCCTGGCCTTCCAGGCGGTAGCGAATCAGGATTACATCGCGGCTGGGGTCGGGCAAAAACTCCAGCTCGAGGGTGTAGCCTTGGCCCTGGTGGACGACCTGGGCCAAAGGAATCTCGGGCTGGGGAGTGGAAAGGGTATAGCGCTGCACCCGCTTGACCTCGAACCAGGCCCCCTCTTTCGCCACGATAAAGCCTAGGTCGCGAATTTGCGGCTCGCCGGTGCTGGGCCAGAACACTTCGTCGAGGATGCCATAGCCCAGGGTCAGCCAGGTTCGGCTCGAGCCGAGGGCGGTGCTGATTAAATCCTTGTCGCTGCTGGCCCAGGTGGGCTGAATGCCGGGTTTACCAAAGGCTTCCATCAATTCCTCCTGCACTGGACGCTGCTAAACTATTGCGCAGTCTGGCCCCAAACCCAGCCCTACTCCGCTTCGGGGATATTCAGGGGCCGCCACATCTGACCGGGCTCCATCAAGCCAGCCTGGGCAGCCGGGCCTTCGGAGTTGGCCTCGTAGTCTTCAGGTTTTCCCTCTTTCCAGGCTGAGAGCACCGGCTCCAGAATCCGCCAGGCCCACTCCACCTCGTCAAAGCGCAGGAAGTGGGCCCGGTCGCCTTGCAGCGCGTCCAAGAGAAGCTGCTCGTAGGCCGAATACTCGGGGTCGCCCTGGCGCTCGTAGGGGGCCGAGAGCACCACCTTGCGGGTCTCGAGGTTGAGCCCTGGGCGCTTGGCCCAGGCCACCATGTCGAGAGACTCCTGGGGCTTCATGCGAAAAACCAGCCAGTTGCTGAGGTGTCTCTCCCCATCGAAGAGCCGGGTGGGCACCTCGCGGAACTGCACTGCTACCTCGGCATAGTCGGCAGCCATGCGCTTGCCGCTGCGCAAGTAGAAAGGCACCCCTTTCCAGCGCCAGTTGTCGAGATAGAGCTTGAGCGCGGCGAAGGTCTCGGTGTGCGAGGTGGCAGGGATATTTTCCTCCTGCAAATAGCCCGGCACCGGCTGGCCTTTCATCAGTCCGGCGGTGTACTGCCCGCGCACGGCGAACTGGTCTACCTGCTCGGGCAAGATGGGCCGCACGCTGCGCAGGGCTTCCACCTTGTGCTCGCGCAGGATTTCGGCATCCCAAAAGGAGGGCGGCTCGAGGGCGGTGAGGGTCAAGAGCTGCATCAGGTGGTTTTGCAGCATATCCCGCAGGGCTCCGGCCTGGTCGTAGTAGCGCCAGCGCCCCTCCAGGCCTAGGGTTTCAGCAAACGTGACCTGTACCTGGGCCACGTGCTGGGCGTTCCATAAGGGCTCCATGAAGCGATTGGCAAAGCGAAATACCAGCAGGTTTTGGGTGGTTTCTTTGCCCAGGAAGTGGTCAATGCGGTAGACCTGCTCCTCGGCCCAAAAGCTGTGCATCTGGGTACGCAGAGCCTCGGCAGAGGCCAGGTCGTAGCCGAAAGGCTTCTCGACTACCAGGCGGCGGTAGCCCCCATTTTCCTGGTTCAGCCCGGCCTGCCCTAGCCCCTGTGCTGCCGTACCGAAGAGGCTGGGAGGCAGGGCCAGATAAAACAGCGCCGAAGGGGATAATCCCTCGTGCAGCACCCCCAGTTTTTCGGCGCTGAGGTCGCCTGAGCGATAACTGACCTGGCCTGCCAAGCGGGCCCAAGCGGTGGGGTCGAAGTCCTGGGCGAACTGCTGTAGGTTTTGCTCGAGGTGGGCCAGGAACTGCTCACGGCTCCAGTCCTCTACGGCGTAGCCCACGATGGAGAGCCCCTCGAGGTGGCCCATGGTATATAGCCGGTATAGCGCGGGCATCAGCAGGCGGCGGGTTAGGTCGCCGGTGGCTCCCAAAATCACCAGGGTAGCACTCATGAGAACCATCCTCCTCGAGGGTCGTGAAGATTGAGTGAAAGGCAGCCCTCGTCCAGGACATTCTATTTTCTCTTCACGAAATACCGTCTGGGACGCGCTATACTTGGGCGCATGGCTCGAGTGTTGCTAGTAGACGACGACCCAGCGATCCTCGAGGTGCTCCGGATTTATTTGAGCCGCGAAGGACACACCTTGCTCGAGGCCAGCGACGGGGAGCAGGCCCTGGCCCTGGCAGCCCAAGCCGACGTGCTGATTCTGGACTTAATGCTGCCCAAACGTTCGGGCTGGGAGGTCGCCCAGATACTGCGCTTGGAGCAGCCAGATTTGCCCATCCTGATGCTTACGGCTCGAGGCGAGGAGCAAGACCGGCTGCAAGGGCTCGACTTGGGGGCCGAAGATTACGTGGTCAAGCCCTTCAGCCCCCGTGAGGTGGTGGCGCGGGTGCGGGTCTTGCTGCGGCGCAGGGGATTGCGCGACCATCTGCGCTTTGGCGACCTCGAGCTGCGACCCAAGAAACGGCTGGCCTACTTGGGCGGCGAGCCCCTAAGTCTCTCCAAGCTCGAGTTCAATCTGCTTTTGACCCTGGCCCAGCACCCCGGCCTGGTGTGGAGCCGCGAGCGCCTGCTGGAGCGGGTCTGGGGCAGTGACTACCCTGGAATAGACCGAGTGGTGGACGTACACATGGTGGCGCTGCGAAAAAAACTCGGAGATGATGCAGAAAATCCACGCTACCTCGAGACCGTGCGTGGGGTGGGATATCGCTTCAAGGAGGAGGGCTAGATGTTCGCGCGGCTGTTCTTAACCCACCTGAGCGTGGTGCTGGTGGGGGTAGTCGCCCTGCTGGTGATCGCGGAGTTGTTCGCACCGCGCTTTTACCAGGATCACATCAACCGCATGATGGCAGCCATCGGGCCTTCGGGTGCGGCCCTACACACCGACCTCGAGACCGGTCTGCGCTCGACCCTCACCGCCGCGCTGCTTTCGGCCTTGCCCCTGGCGGTGCTGCTGGCGGCGGGAACCTCACTGCTGCTGTCGCGGCGGGTCAGCCGCAGCGTGGGATTGCTGGCCCAGGGTAGCCAGGAGATTGCCCAGGGCAACTACACCAAACGCCTGCCCCACACCGACAACGACGAGTTGGGCGCACTGGCCGAGCACTTTAACCAGATGGCTGCAGCCCTGGAAAACGTGGAGCGCAGTCGGGTCGAGCTGATTAGCACCGTGGCCCACGAGCTGCGCACCCCGCTGGCGGCCTTACAAGGCTACGCCGAAGCCCTCTCGGACGGAGTAATCCCCGCCGAAGATGCTGCCGCCCGCATCCGCCGCGAGGTACGGGCTATGAGCCGCCTGGTCGAAGATTTGTCGCTGGTCTCCAGAATCGAAGCCGGGGCAATGGAGTTGCACCTTCAGACTTTAGATGCCCGCCTGGCTCTGCAAGAGGCTGGCGAGCGCTTCGCCTTGGCCTTCGCTGACAAAAACGTGGGGTTCGAGTTCGAGCTTCCACCCAGCCTCGAGACCCACGCCGACCCCCTGCGCTTGCAGCAGGTACTTTCCAATCTGCTCAGCAATGCCCTCCGGCACACCCCCCCGCAGGGACGGGTGACGCTGGGGGCCAGGGCACTTCCCGAGGCGGTAAAGTTCTACGTGCGCGATACCGGTTCGGGTATAGACCCAAAGCATCAACAGCGCGTTTTCGAGCGCTTCTACCGGGTAGACTCCGCCCGCAGTAGAACCCAAGGGGGCAGCGGGGTGGGCCTCACCGTAGCCAAGGGGCTGGTCGAGGCGATGGGGGGAAAGATGGGTTTGGAAAGCATCCCTGGACAGGGCAGCACCTTCTGGTTCAGCTTGCCCACTTCTGGAGAACAGTAGCCTTCAGGCCAAAGTCGGGTTTTATGCCAAGTTCGGTTAGATCGTCACCGAACGTATGGCCTCTGGTTTACAGGGATTTAACACAGCCCTGTCACCCTCGTCTGCGGAGGGAATAGTATGCGTGTTTTGACTCTAATGGCGGTAGTCCTTGGTTTAGCCCTGGCCCAGACCAACCACTCCAGCATGAACCCGGGCGGCTCGAGCATGAAGGGCATGGTCGCGCTGGAATCACTCTCCGGCAGGGCCTTCGATGTGGCTTTTATGTCCCAGATGATCGCCCATCACCAGGGTGCGGTAGTCATGGCCCAGCGAGCCCTCGAGGTCTCCCAAGACCCGCGTATTCGTGGGGCTGCCCAGGCCATTGTGGACGTGCAACAAAAGGAGATTGCCCAGCTCAGAGGCTGGCTCAAGTCCTGGTACAACCTGGCCCCTGACAAAACCCAGATAGCCCTAATGCAGGCCGATATCAAGCCCATGATGGACAAGTCTATGGCAGGCATGACCCCCATGCAGGGGATGAGCATGAACGTGGATAGGGCTTTCCTCGAGGGCATGATTCCCCATCATCAAGACGCGGTTGCCATGTCCGAGCTGGCCCTGAAAAAAGCTGCCAAGCCCCAACTCAGGCAGTTCGCCCAGGGCGTGATAGCCGCCCAGCAGAAGGAAATTGCCCAATATCAGGAGTGGCTCAAGACCCTGTAGAACGGTCTTCTATAAGGTTTGAGCGAAACATCAATGAAAGCCGCGATAGGGTCGCGGCTCAAACGGTGCAAGGTTCATGAAAACCGCTCTATCTTGCGCAGTTGAACCAAAAAAGCGGTGTGCCCCACCTGTTGAAACTTGGGGTGGGCCACCGGTGGGCGGATATCCCATTCGCGGTGCAACACCTCGAGGGTGCGCTCGTGCAGGTAGGGCAGCCCGGTGGTCTGGAGGTGCTCGAGCAAGGTAGTCACTTGGGTGATATTGGGCAGATAGCTAACCACAAACCGATCCGGTTTGAGGGCCGGGGTAATAGCCTCCAACACCCCCCAGGGCTCCATCAAGTCCAGGGCAATGCCGTCCAGAGAATTATGGGGCTTATCCGCCGTGCCCAAGTCGGCTTCCACCCACACCACGTTGCCCCAGTCCTCGAAGGCGGTGAGGTTGCGCCTGGCCCGCTCGAGGTGTTTGGGACGGGCTTCATAGCTCCAAACCTGCCCACTGGGGCCGACTGCTCGAGCCAGATACAAAGTTAACCCCCCCGAACCCGAACCCGCCTCCAACACCCTGAAGCCAGGGGCCAAGTCGAGCAGAAAGCAGATGGTGGCCGCATCTTTGGGATAGGTCGGGGTGGCCTCGCGGGGCATATGCAGCAGATAGTCCTCGAGGGTGGGGCGGTGGAGGGTAAAGCGCTCGCCCTGCGGGGTGGTTACTGCCCTGCCCCAGCCTGCTTGCAGAATTTGTTGGTGCGATACCGAGCCCCGGTGCGAGTCGAAGGTGCCCCCTTCTTTGAGCCGAAAAAGATAGTTTCGGCCCCGCCGGTCTTGCAGTAAAACCCACTCGCCCAACTGCACAGTTCCCCCATACTATCGCGGTTCTCTGAATTTTGCCGCCGCCATGGGCGGCAAAATATCAGATGAGTACAGTCAATAGGCCCAGGCTACCCCAAGGTTCTTTGCGAAAACCGCTCTTGCTTTAAAGCGGTTTTCATCGGCAGTTAAGCTGAAAGACTCGAGGGCTAGTCACCAAAAACCAAAGCCCTTCACCAACTTAAGAGGCCCAACCCTTATCCTGCGACAATTTATGCGGAGGATTGTGTTTTTTTGTTTATTGGCTTGCGGGGTATTTGCTATGGCTAACCCCATTGGTCGCACCGGACTCAAGCCGGTATTGCTAGTACCCATATATGTCTACCCCCACAGTTGGGGAGTCAACGAATATAAGCGCCTGATTAATGTGCAGAAGCTTCATCCTAGCCTGCATATCATCGCTATCGTAAACGTGGATTTCGACAGTCCAGACTGGAGGGGCGACCCCCTATACCAGGGCAAAATTCAAGATATTGTCGGCAATCTCGATGCCTCGGGCATCGAGGTGATTGGGTACGTGAGTTCTGGCTATAGCCGTCGCCCTTTTCAGGGCAGTCCCAAAGGAAGTGGGTTCAAAAGCGATTTCAAAACCAATGTAGACCGCTGGCTGGCCTTTTTCCCCCGCATTCGCGGCATTTTCGTGGACGAGATGTGCTATACCCCCACCCTATACCAGAGCCTCGAGCACCCCTGCGCGCCCATGGCCGAAAGCCAGGCTCCGCTGGTGACGGGGGGATATCCCTACAAAGATATCCTGGCCTATTACCGCGCCCTATACCGCTATATTCGCCAGACCAAGGGGCTCGAGCTAGCAATTACCAATCCCGGCACCACTGTTAGTCCAGCTTTTTTCGATGGCAGCGTGGCCGATGCCATCATTGTCTATGAAGGGCCGGAAGCCTTTTTCGACCCCACCATATATCCCCTCAACACCAATCCCAACATGACCGGGCTGTTGCTGTACAACGACCCTGCCCCATTTGCTTTAGCCAAGCTCAAAGCCGTGCTGGGGAAGGTGGGGCTTTTTTACGTCACCGATACCATGTTGGTGAACAATGTGCTTAATCCCTGGGCAGCCTTACCCAAATATCTCGAGGAACTCGCCAACTACCTCGATAGCCCCCAACCCTGATCGTGTTTCTCACATTTACGCTGCACGCGGTGAAGCATAAATCACCCCAGACACATAAAAAGCAAGCGAGGGCTGTCTGGGGTGTTCGTGGAAACCGCTCTGAGAGGGAAAAGGAGCGACTCTCCTTGCCAAGTGCGTATCAGACTTTCTGGGCCGCAAACCACTGCTGATACCACTCAAAGGTCTGCCTTACCCCCTGCTCGAGCGAAACCTTGGGCTCGAAGCCGGTAAGGCCGCGCAGCTTGCCAATATCCGGGCAGCGACGATTTACTGCCCCCGAGGGCGCAGGCTGGCGGTCGAGGCTGGGATGAAAGTTAGCGACCTTCAACACCAGTTCGGTCAAGTCGCCGATATTGGTTTCTTCGGTGTCGTTGCCGATATGCACAATCTGGTTATCGGCCTCTGCATGGGCCATCAGCAAGCTCATGGCCTGGGTGGCATCGTCAATGTAGCAAAAGGCTCGAGACTGGTCAGTGCCATATACCCTGAAAGGGTTTTCCCGGCGCATGGCCCGCAGGCTAAGCTCGGGAATCACGTGGTCAGCACCCATGCGTGGCCCATACACGTTGTGAAAGCGCCCGACCACATAGCCAAAGCCTTTAGCCTTGGCTGCATGAATTACCGCTACCTCACCCAGCAATTTGCTGGCCCCATAGGTAAACCGGGGCGAGGTCACGTCCTGGATCACCAGGGGCACATCCTCGGCGGTGGGGATGTGGGCAATACCCGCCATAAAAGCCCCGGCATAGGCTTCGCTAGTAGAGGCAAAAAAGAGCTTGCAGCCTGGGGGTATCCAGTCCAACAGATGCATCACCGCCAGGGTATTAACCCGCACCACCCTAAAGGGGTCTTTCTCCACGTTGCGCACCCCCACTACCGCTGCCAACATATAAATCTGGTGGCAGTCGCGGGGAAACTGAGCATAGGAGTTGGGGTCGGTGAGATCGGCCTGAATCAGCGAAACCTGAGGGTGGGCAATCAGGGTTCTAAGCTCGGGGTCGGCCTGGCCCCTCGAGAAATCGTCTACCAAGACAACCTGGTGGCCTTCTGCAACCAGGCGCTTCGAGAGGTGGAAACCGATAAACCCAGCTCCACCTAAAACCAATATTTTTTGCACGATGCACTCCTGAGTTAAGAGACCAGTTCGGGCTCAATTTGAGGTTGATAACCCAGGCCAGCATAGCGCAGCCCTGCCGCCTGAACCGCTTTGCCATCGAGAATACGCCAGGAGTCAAAGACCAGGCCAGGGCGTTTGAGCTTGGGCAGCAGGCTGTGCAGCTCGAGCTTGGCGTACTCGGGATGGTTGGTGATTACCAGCACCGCGTCTGCGCCCGCAAAGGCTTCCTCCACGCTCATTGGAATGCCCCCATACTCCTGGATTACCCCCGCAGACACCAGGTAATCGTGGCCCCGCACTTGCAGGCCCGCAGCCCGGAAAATCGGCATCATGTCGGCGATGGGAGTGCCCCGCATATCGTCGGTGGGCGGCCAGCCCTTATAAGCCCAACCCAGCACGGCCAGAGTCGCACCTTCGGCACTTCCCCGCCCCTCACGAATCATCCGTACCACTTGTTCGGCCACATGCACCGGCAGGTGTTCGTTGAGGGCTCGAGCCTGGCTCACTAAAAACGGCTCGTAGCCCACCGAACGGGCCGCGCTGATGAGGATATAAGGGTCTTTGGAAAGACAGCCCCCGCCAACGTAACCGGGTTTGGCCAGGTCGGGGCGGGGATAGTTCAAGTTGGTGGCCCGGATGACCTCGAGCGGGTCTAGTTGCCAGCGTTCGGCTAGCATTGCGATTTCGTTGCCAAAGGAATAAATCAAGTCGGTGTGGCAGTTGTTGGCCAGCTTGACCAGCTCGGCAGTTTCCAGCTCTGAGACGGGCACCAGTTGTTTGGCAAGTTTGCCAAAAAAAGCCAGACCGGCCTCGAGACTCTCTTGGTTAAGCCCGCCCACCACCTGCGGAAGCTCCTCGAGTTCGCGCAAGGCTTGGCCTTGGATGGTGCGCTCGGGAGCCATCACCAGCCGGACATTACCCTCACCCCAGGCTGCTTCCAGCACCGGCAACACGATAGCCCGGCTGGCCCCTACGGGAACCGTGCTGCGTACCACCACCAGTGTGCCGGGGTCACAACGCTGGGCTACGTGCTGGGCGGCCTTACGCAGATTCTCGAGGTAAGGCGTATGGGTGTCCATCTGTACTGGGGTGGAGACACAAAGAATGGCCACGTCTACCCCATGCGCGGGCAGTTCAGCCCCAGCGAATAGGGTTTTCCCGGTCAGGCCTTGATACACCTCGTCAATCCCCGGCTCGAAGATATGGGGTTTGCCCGCCGCCAAAGACTCCAGTACTCTGGGCTGGGTGTCTACACCGTAAACGCTAAACCCCCGACGGGCTAGCGCCGCAGCTAGGGTTAGTCCTACATAACCCATCCCAATTATGCCGATTTTTCCAAATTCCGCCGAATATCTTGCTGCTGCCATTATTACCCCTTTCTTGAGCTAAAAACGCGCACGTCAACGGGCCGGTTCAATCTATGTGTCAAGACATTGTACAAGTATCGGCTCAATCCGGTCTATCCCCGACTTTATAGCACCAGCAATGCCAAAAACATCTTTCAGAACGGGCTTTATAGAAAAATTGCGACCTTCAAAACCTATAACCTAAAACGTTACAAACCCGTTGCATCCAAGCTATTCTTATTGCCATCATTGGTTTTTTGAGCGTTACATGAGATACATAGTTTGTAACGAATGAATAATGCATTAAAACATCTACAACTGTGCTAAATTAATGTGGTAAAGAATAAGTAAAAACGATTAACAGCAATGAGTTTAAGACCATCACAGACGCAGGGCACTACCTTTAGGCTCAACCCAATCTTTGCTTAATATTCAGGAGGGATACATGCACAAATCAGGCGGGAAGCGGCTGCTCGAGTGGGGATTGATAGTGGCTTTTTTGTTGATAATCGTAGGATGTAGTCAATCTCAAAAAAATCCTACTTCTAACCCTTCCAACAATCACAACACCGGACAGATCATTCCTGGCCTTCCGGCTCTACCCCAGCCCCAAGTTCCGGGGGCGCTGCCACAGAAAGAGGGGATTATCCCCTTGAATATTGGCGTTCAGCCTTTCGCCGTGACCGACAAAGTTCAGCTCAAGTTTCTGATTGTCGCCCTCAACGCCGATGACTTTGGCCTGCCCACCTGGAAAGCTGTTCTGGATCAAGTTGGTACACCCTATGACGTGCTCCTGGCTCAAAGTACCCCTCTGACCACAGCCAGCTTGATAGATACCGACGGTTCCGGAAAATACAGCGCCATCTTGCTCACCAACAACTCCCTGCTCTACCAGGATGCCTCTGGCAACTACCTCAGCGCCTTTGACGGGGTGGAATGGAATACCTTGTGGGACTATGAGCGCAACTATAAAGTGCGCCAGGTTTCGCTCTATACCTCTTATGGCACTTTCCCCGAGGATTACTGCTTGCGCCCGATCAGAGAAGGTGGGGTTAATGCGACCCCGCTGAATGCCAGCATGACCTCTGCGGGAGCCAAAGTCTTCAGTGAACTCAAGGCTACCGCCAGCATTCCCATTACCTATTCCTATGTCTACCAAGACAGCATCGCGGCGGGCTGCAATGCGACCTCTCTCCTGAGTTCAGGCGGCAGCATTCTAGGGGTACTCAGCCCCTCTACCGACGGACGTGAAAGGTTGGCCCTGACCTTTACCACCAACCAGTATCTACTGCAAGCCAACCTGCTGGCGTATAGCCTGATTCGCTGGGCCAGTAAAGGCGTGTTCTTAGGCGAGCGCAAGCATTACCTGCATGTAGACGTAGACGACTGGTTCAACTCTGCCGACGAGCGCAACCCCGATGGAACTTACGTGCCTGGTGGGTTCAGCATGTCTCCCACTGATGCCGTCAGTACCTATCAACTCCAGCGATCTATGATTACCAAATACGCATCGGTGCTGCCCTCGTTCATGCTCAATATCGCCTACAACGCGGGCGATGCCGACCTGACCGCACCCGCCAACGGAACCTCAGGGGCCACGGGTTGTAACGTCACCATGTCTAGCCCAGACCCCTTTACCAGCACCACCCGCTGCCTCAGGAGCGATTTCCGCTTTATCAACCACACCCTGACCCATCCCAAGATGCAAAACTATCCGGGAGACCCTACTTGTCCAGTAATTACCGCAGCTCAGATTAGAACCGAAATTCGGCAGAACATTACCGACGGTCAGGCTATGGGCCTCAACATCACCAACAGAACCGTGCTCAAAACCGGTGAGTATTCTGGCCTGGGGGTATACAACCCCAACTGCAACGATGACATTGACCCCCCCACCGATTACGGTCTGATGGCCTCCAACCCCGACCTTATTTCCGAAGCCGCCGCCTACGGCATCAAATACCTGCACGGCAATATGTCCTTTAAGAGCGAGCAGCCGAGCTGCTTTAACTGCGGCATTGTCCACCCCATGAACTCGAGCCTGCTGGTCGTGCCGGACTGGCCCACCAACATCGCCTACCTCGCCACCACCCCCGACGAGGAAGCCAGCATTTATAACTGCTTCTTTGGCCCCAGTGGTACCTGTGCTAATGGTGCACTGCGCTACTGGCCTCAAGACCTGACCTACCCGCAAGTTATTGATGCCGAGACCAACATCGCCCTCGGCCACCTGGCGACGGGCTCGCTATATTCCCACACCTTCCACATCGCCAACTTGCGACAGTATTCCACCAACCACAATCTGCTTTTCGACTGGATAGATGCTCTGATAGGCAAGTACAGTACCTACTTCAAGGCCAATCTAAAGAATCTGCCCTGGCAAAGCCTGGGAGCCGAGGCTGCCTACCGCACCAGCCACTTCAACACCCTGCAAGGTACCAAGGCCGTCTGGGATCGTGCCCTGAAGCAGGTTACGGTTAGTTCGTCGGTTGCCGGAACCCTCTTCCTGAGCGGAGCCTCAGTTACGGGTATTCCCGCCGAGAGCTACAACGGCAACACCATCTCACGCCTGAGCCTGGCTTCGGGACAGACCCTCACCCTGACCCCAGCAGCTTATGTGGCTACCCTCAGTGGCAATCTGGGCGATGTCAGCCTGCAAATGGTGCCCGATGCCCCAGATAGCCCGCCTTCCGACGAGCCCTAAACCTACGGTTGTTAGCAGATATTTTCTTGATCATCACGGTATAGGATATTTAGCGGTTAAAGAAAGAAAAAACCAGCTCCACCCAGGTCAAAAGTCTCTAGCCATAGACCTCGAGCCTCTTTTATCGCATTCCGACACAGGTAGACTCAGTGAAAATTGCCCTAGTTACCGAAGGAACTTATCCGTACTACACCGGGGGGGTGAGTGTGTGGTGTCACCAGCTCATCCAGGGTATGCCCGATCAAAGCTTTCACGTGGTGGCAGTGAGCGTGAACGGCCTGGAGAAGAGCACCTGGACTGCCCCCCCTAACCTGGTTCAGATAACCAACCTACCCCTGTGGGGATTTGAACCAACTCCCCGCAAAATTGGAGGTGAACTCACCCCGGATTGGTTTGAACAGGTCTATTTGACCTTCCTGAGAACCCTGATTCGGCCTACAGCGATGCTGAACCAGCAGCCCCTGGGGATTTATAACTCCTTCTTGAACTCGCTGCATGCCCTGTTTAGATATGCCCAGGAGGCCGACCTTTCGGCGGCTTTGCTGTCCAACCGTTCCCTCGAGCAGCTCATGGATTTATGGCACACCGCCGAGATGGACGAGGGCGTGGAGTCGCCCACAGCCAAACCCAAACCCATCCTGACCCTGGCGGACGCACTGATGGTATTGGATTTTCTCGAGCACCTGCTGCGCCCCCTGTCACACCCACCCTTGAAGGTAGATCTGGTTCATACCGCCATGAGCGGGCTCAGCACCCTGGTGGGCATGGCCTCCAAGTGGACTTATGGAACCCCTCTGGTGCTGTCTGAACACGGGATTTATCTGCGCGAGCGCTACCTCAGCTACCTACACGACCCGCTGTCCTACGCGGTCAAGATGTTGTTGCTCAACTTTTTCCGCTTGCTCAACAGCTCGGCCTACCAAGTGGCTGATATCATTGCCCCACATTCGCGCTACAACCGCCGCTGGGAGCTTCATAACGGGGCCAGGCTGGGCCAACTTCGTACCATGTACAACGGGGTAGACCCCAGTGAGTTCCTGCCTGCAGAAGAAGAAGTGGAAACACCCACTATCGTGTTCATGGGCCGCATAGACCCGCTCAAGGACATCCACACCCTAATCCGCTCTTTCGCCCTGGTGCAAAAACGAATCGAAGGAGCCAAGTTGCGCATTTTCGGGCCCGTTCCAGCGGGCAACGAAATGTATTACGAGAGCTGCCTGGCCCTGATTGGTCAACTCGGCCTCGAGGCCTCGGTGCGTTTTGAAGGGCGGGTGGCCCACCCTGCGCAAGCCTACCGAGCGGGGCACGTGGTGGTTTTGAGCAGTATTTCCGAAGGCTTTCCCTACACCGTGATCGAGGCCATGGCCTGTGGGCGGGCTACGGTATCTACCAACGTGGGCGGGGTAGCCGAAGGGGTCGGCGAAGCGGGCATCGTGGTGCCACCCCGAGACACCCAAGCCATTGCGGCGGCGTGTCTCGAACTGCTGAGCAATCCAGATTTGCGCCAGCGTCTGGGAGCAGAGGCTCGAGAGCGGGTTTTGCAAAAATTTACCCTCGAGCAATCTATCGAAGCCTATCGCCAAGTCTACGAGGAGGCCCTGACCGGCCCTACCTACCTCGATGAGGAAGCCTTGCTCGAGATGGGTGTATCCGCCTAGGAGAGCCTTGAATGAGCCAGCGCAACGAGTACCACCCTCCACCAGAAATGGCTGTAGTGACCTATATTGGCTCGGATCGCCGCTCCCAGACGGCGCTGTCGCAGTTGGCCCGGCAGTTCAACTATGTCTGCACCACGGCGGTGGATTCTCTGCAAGTTGCCGCAGCCCTGGAAAGCGGAGGCATCACCGACCGCATCGCCCGTGAGGAGTATGGCCTGCCGGATGTGTTTGCGGTCGCTGAGGAGCTATACCGCAGTGTCCCGCGTAGGCTCAAAGTCGCAGCCGATACGCCCTTTTCCAGTGGGCGCTGGCAAACCCTGCGCGAACTCTCGCATGGGGTGCTGTTTGTGTTGCCTGCCCTGGCCTACCCGGCGATTTCTCAGGCCATCGGTTCTAAAGGTCTGCTGATCGGGCTGGTGCTCAGCACGGCAGTGGGCTGGGCCTGGGGTCTGGGCATGAGCTGGCTGGTCTACCGGCTCATCGGGCGGGGTTTTCAGGAAGAAGCAGCCCGGCTCTTGCTGCGCTTATGCCTGATTGGGATTGGCATCGTGGAGGTGGGGGCAGTGTTGCTGAGCCACTGGTGGGGTCTGGGGCCGCAAACCGTTGCATTTGCTACAGCCCAGATGGCCTATCAGATGGTGGCCTCGGTTTTGATTATCTACCGGCTCGAGGGCTGGCTATTGGTGGTGTTGCTCCCCAGCATCCTGACCAATGTCTGGTATCTGGCAGCAGGCTCCCCTACCCCGGCCCAGGGAAGTGCGATAGGCGGTTCGCTAGCCACCCTGGCTCTGGGCCTGACTGCCGCTTGCTATGCCATCTGGACGACCCCCAAGGCCAAAGATTTCTCGCCCACCCTGGCCCCTAAGGATTACCTGGGTGGCTTGCCACTGCTGGTTTACGGCGCACTTTCTGCGGCCTTGGTTTTGCTGGGGAATACTCACTATATGTTCTCCAACCTCGATCTCAGCCTGAGCATCATGCCATTGGTGGTCAGCATGGGGGTTTTGGAATGGCAGGTTCGGCGTTTCCGCGAACGTTCGGTTTTGCTCCTGCGCGAAACCCAGAGAGTCCAGGAATTTGTGGTGGGGGAGCGACGGGTACTGCTCGAGACCTTGGGGGCGGCCCTCTTTGTAGTAGCCATAGTTTCCTTGGCCTGTGCTCTAATACTCAGCCAGCTCGAGCAGCTAAGTATCCAGGGAGCGATGATGTTCATGGCTCATCTGATGCTGGCGGGGGTTTTTTATATCAACTTTATCCTGCTCGCCAGGAGCCGTCTGTGGTGGGTATTGGGCAGCTTCGCGGGAGCGGCTTTGCTGTATTTGGGGTTGAGTTTGTTCTTAGACCCAGCCCTCAGCTACTGGATCACAACTTCACTACTGCTGGGGGTGGTCGCCTCAGTTCTGGGCGCTAGCCTCGGTCAGATAGCGCAATATCGCTGAAAAGGAGACCCCATGCACTTGGCCGATAGCTTCACCCTCAACTCATTTTGTCTACCACCCCAGGGTGTGGCTTTAGCAATTGGCAAATTACACCGTTCAGAAGGAGGTTCATTATGCATGCAGTCATTCTAGCGGGTGGCAAAGGAGTTCGCCTCAGGCCCTACACCACGGCATTCCCCAAACCCTTGGTGCCGATTGGCAACGAGTACGCGATTCTCGACATCGTTTTGCGTCAGTTGCGCCTACACGGTTTTCGTAGCATCACCCTGGCCATCGGTCATTTGGGTTCGCTGATTCGGGCCTTCGTGGGCGATGGCAGCAAGTGGGGTCTGGAAGTCACCTACTGTGAGGAAGACACCCCGCTGGGCACTATCGGCCCGCTGTTTGGCTTTCTTGAGTATTTGCCCGAACATTTCCTGGTGATGAACGGGGATGTGCTGACCGATCTTAACTACGGCGACTTCATGCGGGCGCATACCCGCAGTGGGGCCCCCCTCTCGGTGGCTACCTACCGGCGCGATGTCAAAATTGACTTTGGCGTGCTCGAGACCAGCGGCCAGCGCATCGTGAGCTTTACCGAAAAGCCCACCCTTTCCTACTCGGTGAGCATGGGCATCTATGCCCTGAGCCGTAAAACCCTCGAGCCCTACCCCATAGGCCAACCCTTCGGCTTCGACCAGTTGGTGCTGGATTTGTTGTCACAGCAAACCCTGCCCGCAGCCTACGAGTTTAATGGCTACTGGTTGGATATTGGTCGTCCCGACGACTACGACGAGGCCAACCGGGTGTTCGATCAGCTAAAACCCCGGTTGCTGCCCGACCAGTTGTTGCAGGTCGTGGGCGATTGAGCCAGGGTTTCGAGGAACAGGTGAGCTGTGGCTAGGGTGCTTTTGCTAGGTGCTTCGGGGTTTCTGGGTCGGCATATCCATCAGGCCCTGCGCCAGGAAGCCCAGGTAGCCAGCGTGGTCTGTCTGGGCCGCAAGAACCGCCCTGCCTCTGACCCTTGGGTACAGCACGACCTGAGCCAGGGTTCCCTCGAGGCGTTGGTCTCAATTATCCAACAGGCCCAGCCCGACGTGGTAATCAACGCCGTGGGAAGCCTGGTCGGCAGTGTGTTGGAGTTGGTCGAAGCCAATGTGCTGGTGGTAGCCAAGATTATCGAAGCGGTGGCTCGAGCCGCCCCCCAGGCCCGCCTGGTCAAGCTGGGCTCGGCAGGGGAATACGGCGTAGTGGAAACAGGAATCGCGGTAAATGAGGACTCCCCTACCCACCCGGTGAGCGTATACGGGATAACCCGTCTAGCCAGCGCCCAACTGGTGGCGCTAGCGAAGCTCGAGGGTCGCCTGGACGGGGTGGTGCTGCGGGTTTTCAACCCTATCGGAGCCGGGCTTCCCGCCGAGAACATGCTGGGCCGAGCCGCATCCCAGATGCGCCAGGCCCGTAAGCAGGGCCGTGACTATATCGAGATGGGGCCGTTGGGAGCCTACCGCGATTTCGTGGATGTTCGGGATGTGGCCAGGGCGGTGGTGAAGGCCGCACTGGCAGCTCCCCTCGAGGCCCCCATCCTCAATGTGGGCAGCGGTCAGGCAGTGTGTAACCGGGAGTTGGTGCAGCTCTTGGCTGCGACAGCCGGTTTCCAGGGTCAAATCCTCGAGGCCAACCCTGCTCCGGCACGCTCTGCCAGCGTCAACTGGATTCAGGCCGATATCAGCCGCATCCGCCAGACCTTGGGTTGGGAGCCGATCTACAGCCTGAAAGATTCGGTGGAATATCTCTGGCAAGCTGAGAGCTGAGGGCAGAGGGCTAAACGCCGAACTCACCAGCAAAATGCAAAGGGCTAAATACAGAGGCTTAAGAGCTACACCAGGACAGCATAATTGTCCTATTGATAAATACCGTCTGGGACGCAGTTAGTGTTTTTAGGTTGTTGGGCCTTCGACCTTTGACCTTCGACCTTGAGCGTTAGACGTTCGACGCTTGACAAGCCTAGCCTCCCGCTTTTCGGAGTTGACCATGCTACCTACCTCATCCTCCAAACCGATTGCCTTTTATTACGGCGCAGGCGAGTTGCCCAAACTCGCCCAGTACCAACGGGTGGTGCTGCAAAGTGAATCTTATTCTGCCGGTGAACTGGCCTGGCTCAAGGGGCATGGGGTTTTTCCACTGGCTTACCTGAGCCTTAGTGAAGATACCGGGCCACCCGCTCCCTGGCAGCGCGAACGTAGGAACCCCGACTGGGGTGGGGCTTATGTACAAGTCAGTCATCCCGGCTGGATAAACCAGGTGCTCAGCCAGGCTCGAGGGGCCTTGGATAAAGGCTTCCTGGGCCTATTCCTCGACACCTTGGATATCGCTGAGGTCTTTCCCGAGGAGGCTCCGCATGTCCTGATGTTGGTGGCATTGCTGCGCGAACAAACCCACCCCGCTTATTTGATGGCGAATCGAGGTTTCACCCTGCTGCCCCGTCTGGCGGAGTTCGTGGACGGCCATTTGTTTGAGTCCTTCTCGGTAGCCTGGACCAAAACCGGCACCTACGAGGCTTGGCCGCAGCTAATTCTCCAGGAGCACGAACGTCTGGCTGGGGAATTGCTCCAGACCGACCTGGAACTCTTTGCCCTGGACTACGCCGACACCCCGGCCCTCCGGGCTTTTGCCCACCACCGCGCCCACCAATTCGGCCTGGAACTCTTTATCAGCGACAAAGCCCTCTCGAGGGTTTGAGCGGCATTCCTGGCGTGGAATTCTCTCCCAACAACCCATTGGGCGGAGCGTGGAAAGCAAGCTTCATACCCCCTGTGCAAAAGCCCTCACCCTAACCCTCTCCCTTGTGGGAGAGGGGATTTAATCAAAACTCCTGGCCTTGGAGGAAGGGTCTCGAGCGTAACCTCCATAAGACTTTTGTCCTCGAGTCGGACGTAAACTGGGCGACGTGAGTCCGTTGGCTTTGCTCTTTCTGACGCTCTTCAACAGCATTCTCGGTCTTTCGATCCTGTTCCCCATCATCGGGCCGCTGGCTCGAGAGCTGCATTTTTCCGAGCTTCAGGCTGGGCTGTTCTCCACTGGTTACGCGCTGATGCAGTTTTTGTTGGCTCCCTACTGGGGCCGCCGCAGCGAGGTGGTGGGCCGCAAGCCGATCCTGCTAATGGGCATCGTGGGTTTCGCGGTGGGGTTTTTCCTGTTTGCGCTGTTTGGCTGGCTGGGGTTCAAGGGGGTTTTGAGCGGCCTACCGGTGTTCGGGCTAATGC
>JADEYI010000465.1_pt1 | contig 55811 bp, 35 predicted proteins | sample 8542331 | NCBI WGS metagenome assembly JADEYI01 (sample SAMN16510988, study PRJNA670497) | mine drainage metagenome | isolation source: biofilm near Copperflume 1 | place: Germany: Marsberg coppermine Kilianstollen | collected 2018-02 | reverse complement strand
GAGATCCTTCGCTGCGCTCAGGATGACAGGCACTCTCTCCACATGTCTGATGCGAGGTACAGGGCTTCTCAAAAGTCGCTTCTATAGTAGTGACGACCGCAAAGGTCGCCGCTACTATAGACGAAAACGAGTTAAAGACGCAGTATAGTAGTGTGGCTGCACAGCAGCGAGACCCTTGTGGTTGTCATGTAGCCCAACTTACCTATCTGTTTATCTCATCTCTTCAGGATGTGATAGGATGGTCGAACTATATCAATAGAGTTTTTTTGATTGCTGAAGAGGTGTGTATGTATACGGCTGAACGCCAGCGAGAGCAGCCATACCTGGAGCGGGTGGTAGGTCCATTGATCGAGCAGTGGTATCTGCTACATCATCGAATGGTGCGCGTGGTGACAAATCATCGCGTGGTGGCGGAGTATGTGCAGCATTTTCTGTATTATGCTGAATTGATGGCGGAATATGTGTATGAACGCCCTGCTGATCTGCCGGTGAATATCCCGGAAGATTTGTTATGGCAGGCGGGCCAACGCCTTTATTATCCGGTAGCGCTGACCTGTTATCTTTTTGAGCCGCGCCCTGATGAGGCGTTTCCGCCCGCGCCAGCGCGGGCTAAACCGGATGACCTTGAATGGATTGAAATTGCCGGGATCAATGGCCCCATGCGGGCGCGTTGGAAAGAAGACTGGCTGCGTTTTCGCGAATTCCAGGCGTTTCCGGGTGTGTGCAGTCGAATATGTTCGGCGCTGCATAAACAGGATTTTCACGCCACTATTTTTATACAGGATGTGGCGCAATGCCAGCCCTGGTTCCTGACTCGTTTTGTGTTTTATATGGTGATCGGCGCTATGTTTGGCTACAGTGGCTACGAAATCATCCATGCTGGCGCGGTTGCGCTTCATGACCATGGGACGCTGATTGTGGGATCGCCTGGAAGCGGTAAGAGCACGCTGATTTTGTCTTGCCTGGAGTCGGGCATGTCTTTACTGGCCGATGACGTGCTGTTTCTGGCAAAGGACGATGGTCTGGTCATGGTCTATGCGTTCCCGGAAGATATTGGTGTGCGCAGGGGTACCACCGAGATGCTGGCGCAGTCGGAGTATATTCAGTCATTGCCCAGCGATGCGCGTCAGAAACGCCCGGTTGATGTGCAGCGTTATTTTGGTCAGCAGGTGGTGAGTTCATGCCCGGTACGGATGATGCTCTTCTTGCACAAGGAACAGCGAGCACCTGAATTTCGGGCGGAACCGCTCACTCGGATGCAGGCCGTCCACTGGTTGATGCAGGAGTACATTTCGCAGCAGCAGGCGCAAGAGGGCGAAGTTGACTATATGTTTGATATTTTTGGCGATTTGGCGACCCAGGCTCCTTCCTATCGTCTCTGGCTGACGCCTGATCCTCAGGAGAACGCGGAGCAGGTGCGTCAGTTGCTCCAACAGCATATGTAGGTACTTATTCCTCTTCTCTCTTCCTGTGAACCGCGAAGCGGTTCTTTCAAGAAGAAATATGACAGTGTTACATTCTGCCATAGCTGTTATAGAGGTGCCAGTAGACGCCCTGGCGGGCCAGGAGTTCGTCATGGGTCCCCTGTTCTGCCAGCCTACCGGCGTCGATGACGACAATGCGGTCGGCGCTGCGAATGGTGCTGAGGCGGTGGGCGATGATGAAGGTGGTGCGCCCGGCGGTCAGGCGTTTCAGAGCTTGCTGGATGAGGGCTTCGGACTCGTTATCGAGCGCGGAAGATGGCTCGTCCATTATCAGGATTCTGGGCTGGTGCAGGAACATGCGGGCCAGGGCGATGCGCTGGCGCTGCCCGCCGGAAAGGCTCTGGCCGCGCTCGCGCAGGGGCGTTTTGAAGCCCAGCGGCTGCGCTTCGATGAAATCGAGGATGTTGGCGTTGCGCGCGGCCTCTTCCATTTCCTGGCGCGTGACTTTGCGCAGCAGGCCGAAGGTCAGGTTCTCTTCGATGGTGCCACTGAAGAGGGAATCGTCTTGCAGGATGACGCCGAACTGACTGCGCAGGCTTTCAATCTTGAGATCGCGCAGGTCATGACCGTCGATGGTCAGACGCCCGCTATCGGGGAAGTAGAAGCGCATCAGCAGGTTGGCAATGGTTGTTTTACCGGCCCCGCTGCGTCCGACCAGGGCGATAGTTGCGCCGGCGGGGATGTCCAGCGAGATGTCGTGCAAGACTTCGACTCCCGGTGTATACGAGAAATGCACGCGCTCGAAGGTGATTTTCCCCTGCACGTCTTTGAGCACGATGCCTTTCTCGGCATTGCTCTCTTTGGGATGGTTCAACACTTCAAACATGCGGTCTATGGCAACAGCAGCGCCCTGTATCTGCTGGTTGATGCCGTTTAAGGTTGTGATGGGTGTCGAGGCCTGGCGCAGCACCAGCACATAGGCGGCCAGTAATCCGGTAGACATGTTCTTTGAAAATACCAGGTAGCCGCCAAAGGAGAGGATGATGATGGTGCATACCGCCTGCACAAAGCCGATAGCCAGGTTGGCCTGGGACTGGAAAACGGTGCGCCGAAACGCCAGTTGATTAGTGCGCATGATGAGCTTTTTGACGGTGCGTCCGAAGCGGTGTTCTGCTGCCAGCGCTTTGACGGTTTTTAGCCCGATTAAGCCTTCATACATGACGCCGTTCATGACGGCGTAGCTTTCCAGTACGCCACGGTTCAACTGGCGCACTTTGCGATTGAAGTAGAGGCTGACACCCAGATAGAATGGGGCGATAGCAATGACCAGCAGCGTCAGTTGCCAGTCGGTGAAGAAAAGCACGAAAGCATAGATAATCACCAGCACCGCATTGACACCGGTGTCGATCAACACTTGAAGTACGGTTTGCTGGGCCGATGTGACCTCGTTGAGGCGGCTTAATATCTGACCTGTGTTTACCAGTTCCTGGTAAAAAGCAAGCGGCAATCGCAACATGTGACGGTAAAAGCGGAATGTGATATTGAGGTTGGTTCCTCTGCTCAACGAACCCACCACGTTACGGTTGAAGAAGCTCAGAAACTCCCCCAGTAGTGAAACTGCCAGCAACATTGCCAGCAACCAGATGAACAGGGGTATGTTATTTGTGATAGGGCTAACGCGAAATACTTTATCCACCATAGTACTAAAAACGTAAGGAAGTGGGAGCGCGGTCAGGCCAATCGCCACGGTCAGCAGCAATACCAGGCCAATCTGCCATTTGAAAGGGGTAATGAACTGGCTGAACTGGCGGAAATCTTGCCAGGAGAGCTTTTTTTCTCTGGCGCGTAGCCGGCGTTCCAATCGGCGCGCGTAGGGTGTACTGGCGAAGAGCGGTTGCTGTGATGATTGATCTGTGTTTTCACCTGGCGACGCGGGTTTGGGGCGAGGCGTTGGTATTTTGAGGGTTGGCAATCCGGTTATTTCGATTTCATTGGGGTATGCTGGCAAAGGCATGGTCTCGCGTTGTGAGAGGTCGGAATGCAAACGCTGTTGCTGGTTGTTCGAGTATGCCTGTAGAGGGCGCGTCTCTTGCTGCGAGGGATCAAATTGCGCGCCGCTTTGCGCGACAGTATTGATGGGACCACTCACGCGCGAATGCGAGCGCGGCGTATCCTTCGACGGTAACGAGAGCGGGGTATGGCGTGGTGGACGCGGCGGCGTGTTGGGTGGTCGCTGGTTATTCATACGTTTCACCTGTGAAAAGTGACTGGACGATAGTCGGCCCATCACTGGCTCCGCGTGAAATGACGATCTGGTAGCTGGTGGCCTGTTGTCCTAACTGACTGAGAAAGGCGAACAGGGTTTCAGGTGTGTGATGATGCTGGTAGCGTTTGCTGATGACCTGCTCGATCAGGGCTTGTAAGGCCTGGGCCTTCGTCATGGGAATAACGCGGCTTTGTGTGTCGCCGGTCAGGGTTGGGAAGAGCAGCAGGCGGATAGGCGTTTGCAGGCGAGTTGATCCGGCGCGGATGGCGTCAATGGAGCAGTAGCGTTTATCGCGCCGGTCTGCCGGGTAGCGCGTGAGAAATGCGAGAGTATCCCAGAGTGGCAGCGAATGGGAGCGCACCGCAACCTCGCGCGTCATGGCGCAGGCCATGATATGGCCGTCCGGCGATTGGGCGCGAAGCATAACCAGGTCGTCACCGAGAAATCCACAGCCCGCGATGGCGCAGCCGATGCTGAGGGTTGTTTTGCCGCTGCCCGACGCGCCCACCAGCAGCGCGCCCTGGCGGTCATCCCACGGCGCGCTGATGGCGGCGGCGTGAAATGGCTCAAATCCAAAACGCGCCATCACATGACCCAGGGCGAGCAGGAATACGTAGCGCCGCAGGAATGACGGCGAATAGCGTTCGGGCATTTCGAGTTGTGTAGTGATGATGGGTGCGTCGCGTTGTATGACGGTCAGTGTGGCAGCGTTGACTGATGCGAGCGCGGAGTAGCTATGGTATTCGAGCGCGGAGTCTGGGCTGCGATAGTATTTGAGCACGGTATTGGTCAAGAGTCGAATGGTGTCGGTGCGCTCGCGAACGGGTGGGAGTCGCAGTGGGAATTGCGCGGCCTCCTCATAACAATAGATGTTGTATTGAACCTCGCCCCGCCTTTGCGCCGGTTCAGGAAACGCGCCAAGCATTTCTTCCAGTACTGCCAGCATCTGGTTGTGATTGGTGCAGCAATGCACGGCAATATCCTGGAAAAAAAAGGTTTTTTCCAGCAAACGTGCGCTTTGCGAATGCGTTTCCGCACTGGAATTGCTAATAATCTGGTTGCCCATGGTTTTTTTATACAGGCGAGGGAGAAGCGGTAGTGGCCAGCTTGTTTGTAAGCAAATCATCGAGTAATTGCTCTACGTCCTGGCTTGCCTGCTCAGGTTCTACCTCATACGCTTTACATATGGTCGCCACGATGTCTTCGGTATTGTGCTGACCGTCCAATAATGTCCAGACCAGCGTGCCGACGGGGTTGAGAGTATATGAGCAGCCCGCCTGGGGGTCAAGTAAAATTGCTTCGCCGTCAAGCTCTCTCCACAGAACTGACGCATTGCGTACCAACATGCATTTCTCCCGGTAGTTAATAAAGTGACATGTTCCACGGTCCTATTTCTAGCATACATAGCCCTCCGTTGCTCACATCACAGGATTGGTAGGTGAGTTGGGCTGAGACGACGCGCAAAAACGACGAGTACACCAGCTTCCAAGACGAGCAACGAGGCGCGCACATTTCCGTATAATGACTTGCGCCAGCGTATTCTTGAAACGCATAGTGTACAAACGAAAACGCGCGCGAGCTGTAACGCGCCCGCACTTTTGGGCTATGAGCCTCTGTAAATCGATGCGTGTATTTCCCTGGCGGATAGCTACCACACGTCCGATTACTGCTCCGCTCTTAACTCGTCCTGCGCGAAGATGCACGTCGCTCATTTCGATGAATTGGATGTCAGCGTTTTCCTGGTATCGCTGCACAATACGATGAATTACCAGGCCTGCCCCTGTCTCAAACGCGGCGATTTCTCCTATCTGAAGCTGCATGGCGGTGGCGGGTTCGATGTATACCTGTTCCCCGATACGCAGCAGGGGGTGCATACTGCCACTTGCCACACGAAACCAGAGAGGTTGCCCCTTGCGCACCGCTTCTCTATACAGACCCGCGATGACACTGGTGTCTGGTGCGCTATCCTGAGATAAAGTCACGCGGTTCTCCTCATGTTCACATTCATTGCCCGATGGGAATGATTGTATCATACTTGTATCATCGGCACATCATTACTTGTAACTGATCTTTTCAGGTCGCACTAGATAATCGTACAGTAGAGCAAGCACGGCGATAGCGAAAAAGATGGCCGTATACTTCTTGTTTACTCAATCACTTATCAAGAAAAGTTGATTCTTGCACATTCTAACGAGTGAATTGAAGATTCTTAATGAAGGAGGGTTTAGAATAGCCATTTTTGGAGTGGCTCACCAGGACTCAGGACTTCCTCAACATGACGCAATTACTTTGCAGGAGAAACCTTAACCGGATTGATTTATTTGCAATCAATTCTTAACTTGTTCGCTACCGGCAACATAGGGATGGTCTGTTACGATATGAGCGTCGAGGAGAAAAATGCAAAGGAGAACATCGTTTCTATGGAGCAGGTAGCAGCGACTTTGTCTCATCGATCTGAGGAGGGGCCAGCTTCCAGAACGAATGTCGGCATGAATGCGGGTGTTTTACAAACCGAGCCTCTCGTGGCAGCAAAATTTAGTACTTTTACTGTTGGCGAACCATCGAAATTGTACTACACTATGAAACGTCTTCTTGATATTATTTTATCCATACTTGGTATCGTTTTTCTATCGCCTGTTTTTGTGTGTGTTGCGCTGTGCATCAAGCTAGATGATGGGGGTCAGGTGCTGCATTTCCGGGAAATCATTGGGAAGCATGGTATACGGTTCTATGCTCTCAAATTTCGCACCATGATACCTGATGCGGATGGCTATCTGGCAAGACATCCAGAGTTGATGCAGAAGTTCAAACTAAATATGAAATTGACACAGAACCAGGACCCACGCATCACTCGTATTGGGAAGTTTCTGCGGAAAACAAGCCTGGATGAGTTACCACAGTTGTTTAACGTGCTGGTAGGACAAATGTCGTTGGTTGGGCCGCGCATCATACATCCGAGCGAACTCGTTCGTTATGGTGAATATGCGCAAAAGCGTCTCTCGGTGAAACCCGGCATTACTGGATTGTGGCAAATCAGCGGGCGGCAGCACATCTCCTACGATGAGCGCGTTCTGCTTGATATGCAATATATCGATACTCGTTCATTTATTGTCGATCTTGTCATCCTCGCGAAAACGGTGAAGGTCTTCATCGTTCATACCGGGGCATGACGGGAATTAGTCAGGAGGAAATTGAGTTTGAAAACTTCTACTCCCCGCGCGACGTACCAGGCTCCCAGGCTTGTAGTGCAGCGCCTGCGCAACCTTCCATCTGCGCTGGCCGCATCAGGTTGCCGCGTCACATCAAGTAAAGCAGGTTTTAGCTGCTCGACTTCAGGGACGGGCGGTAACTAACTCTTTAGTTGCCGTAGCAGAGGTCAGTTGATATCAGGATATCCGATCAACTGGCCTCTTGCTATCTTGCGCAAAGGAACGCCTGCCGGAAAATTCTATTTTTCCAGCAGGCATTTCCTGTTATTACTCCCAGCCGAAATCTCGCCCTAAAAATTCGTAGAGGCGGGCGTTGTGAGGGCTAAAGAACTCGATCAGCCGCTTTCGCGTTGTCGTGTTCATCCTGGGAGGCTTTGTATCGTTATATCGTTTGAATATGTCCTCGCGCCCCCCGGTTGGCGGAAAGGACTCAAGCCCTAGAAATGCCAGGGACTGCTTGAAGATTGCCGCCGGGTCTGTGTAAAAATCCTCGCTCTTAATAATGAGTATCTGCTCCCGAGAGAATTGACTCATCCACGGGCGTAGCTGGTCAACGTAAATACCCCTGGCAAGATAGCTGAAATGCCGGTGGTTAAAGCTGTAGTAACGCTCATCCTCTTGCATTTTTTCAGGTACTCCCGCCAGCCTTTTGCTCTCCTGCTCAATGGCCTCTTCAAAAGAAGAGAGTTGTTCTGCTCCACCGGCGAGTTCATGGTAGTAGTGCGAGTAGGCTCGATCAACGGGATTGCGTACCATCACAATAAGTTTTACGCCTGGCAGCGCTCCAGCAATTCTTGCGGGCGCGTGAGGATAAAACAAATAGTAGGGACTCGCTTCCCCGGTAATGAATTTCAGCTTCTGGAAGCGTTCTGCGTAGAACTTTTCGGCTACGGTCGGGAAGTGCGCGCGATACCATGCAAGCCCCTGCTTGAAATGGGGGGTATCGAAGAAATGCACTTCCTTAATAGAGGCAGCGCCAATACCCGGATGCTCTGCCAGGTAGTTGTACAGGGAAGTTGTCCCGCCTCTCTGCGCGCCGATGATGATGAAGTCCGGCAGCAGGCGGATGGAACAGGTTGCGGCCCTGTATATCTTTTGCAGTAGAGGGGTTGGGGCATCTGTTTGCGCTGGCATAGAGTTACCGCTCCCATCCAAAATCGCGTCCGAGCAATTCATATAAACGTGCGTTATACGGTTGGAAGTACTCTAGCAGGCGGGCGCGCGTCTCTGGGAGCATCTTTGAATAGGAGGCTTTGTTGAACTGCCTGTACTCGTCCTTTTGCTCTTTCAACCTCGCGGGTGGCACGCCCAGGAACTCGCAGGTTTGTTTGAGTACTTCCGTCGAGTCGCTAAATAACTCCTCGCTTTTCAGGATGAGAAATTGCTCTTTGGGGAAGAGCTTCAGCCAGGCAGGGATTTGTTCTACATACCGTCCCCTGGCAAGGTAGCTGTAATGGCGGTGATTGAAGCTGGCACAGGTTGGATTTTCAATGAGCTTCTTTTCTTCGCCCGCCAGCCGCTCCTCTTCACGATCAATCGCCTCTTCAAACGAGAGCGGCTCAACGCCTGGTTGCCGGAGCTGGTGCTGGTATTGAGAATAGGCCCTGTCCACAGGGTTTCTTAATACCAGAATGAGTTTTACATGCGGCAGGGTTTTCGCGACCCGTTCAGCAGCAAGCGGGTGAAACATGTAATAGGGACTGGCTTCGCCAGTAACGAAATCCAGCTTCTGAACATGCTCCTTATAATACTTTTTTATGGATGTGGGGAAATGCGACCGGTACCAGATAGAGCCTTTGTGAAAATAAATGTCGAAGAAATGCGGCTCTTTGACATAGATGGGAGCGATACTCGGATGCTCTACAAGGTAGTTGTAGAGTGAAGTAGTTCCGCCTTTTTGCGTACCGATGATCATGAAGTCCGGCATGAGTCGCATCCAGTTGGTAGATGCGCGGTACGCTTTCTTAAATACGGTCGAATCAATGGTTGTCATAGCGTGCCTCCTGATTGTGTCGCTTATCTGTCCCAGTCGAAATCGCGCCCCAGGTACTCGTACAGGCGAGCATTGTGTGGTTTGAAGTACTCAACTAAGGTCTTACGTAGGCCTGCATCCATACGGGGTGGTTTCTCTTGATTTTTATGCCCTCCAGGGGTCGGTTCCCTGTATTGTTTAAATTCTCTCGTTGTATCAAGACCTGTAGCTGGCATTCCCAGAAACTCCAGGCATTGCCTGGTAATTGCTGCCGGATGGCTATACAGGTCTTCGCTTTTCACTATCAAAAACTGTTCTTTCGGGAAAGTCCGCATCCAACGTTGGAGCTGGTCAACGTAGATGCCGCGTGAGAGATACGTGTAATGTCGATGATTATAACCCTCGTACCCTTCATTTCCCAGCATTTTCTCCTGTTCTCCGGCAAGTCTCTGCTCTTCGTATTTCAAAGCCTTCTCAAAAGGAAGCGTTTCATGTCCTTCATGCACTGACAGCCAGTGATGCGAATAGGCCCGGTCGACAGGATTTCTGAGCAGGACGATCAGCCTGACCTGTGGAAGTGAGTCCAGCACCCTTTTCGGTACATGCGGGTGAAAAAGATAGTAGGGGCTGGATTCTCCGGTAACAAACCGTTGTTTTCGGATATATTCGGCATAGTATTTTTGTAGAGATGTTGGAAATTGCGCGCGATACCAGCGTAGGCCCGAAGAAAAATGATCATCGAAGAAATGTACCTCTTTGTGCATGGCAGAAAAAACACCTGCGTACTCTGTCAGGTAGTGATAGAGAGATGTGGTGCCACCTCGCTGTGTTCCAAGAATGATGAAATCTGGCAGCGCTCGGATACGATTGGTGAGTAATCTATACGAGAATCGTACGTTCCAGTACACCGGTTTAATTGTATCTAGCATCGCCCATTCCTTCTTTGCCCCTGGTTGCTCATGGCGCTCACCAGACTGCTCATATCCAGCATAGCGCGTATAGCATAGCCGATACATGCGCATAATTGAATAAAGGAGCGGTAATGAAGTGGTTGTTATAATGAACTTGGAGTAAAGAAATGATAACCCGGAGGCGAAGTTGGCAGATAACTGGAGATGTTACTGCACATCCCAGGAGCCGTCTAGTGATAAGGAGGAAGTCCTATCGGTGATTACCAGTGTTACGCCATGTAGATCATGACGTTTTTCTTATGTAGAGAATAGGTCAATACATCTCTACAGGTATCGGTAGAAATACTGGTAGATAATGAAGAGCGAGAAGGCGGCTCATCTGCAGACGTAATCTTCCTGCTTCTGCTCGTCAGTAAACAGGTAATGATCAACATATACGCAATACGGAGGTACCGACTATGAATACCCGATCTGCAATTATTTGCAGACTATGGAACGATAAATATCACTTGACGCGAAAGCGCCCTCCTTTATCATTGAAGGGAGTGCCAATACTCCTTTTGAGCTTATCGATATATTTAAGCGCCTGCAGTCTTTTTGCGCCTCCGGCACACGGCACAGGGACACTGGTCCCGTTAAATACACCTACTTTATCCAGTAGCCCTTCGGTACCTGTCCGTACTCCAACACCCAGTCCGACGCCGATCAATTTGCAGGTGCTAAACTGCCCCTCTCTTTCGATCAACTGGGACAGTTTAGTTGGGACAAAGGCCGGCATCAATAAGGTACAAAAGGTGATGTGTGGCGCTGTAGAAGGGGGAGTTCTGGCTGCGTTGGTGGATGTACGTTACTACTCTTCTGATGCCAAATTGGATGCCTACGTGTTCGATAACCTGTACGGTACCCCCTATCGCCGTTTCGCGCTGACCGGGTTACTTAATGGTGATGCAACGGTCAGCTCAACAAACACCATCATGACAGCTGAGGCCGGTCCGAAAAGTCTATTCAAGGGTGTTCAGAATGTCTACCGTGAGTACAGGTGGAATGGTTCAACCTTTGGGCAGATTCTCTTCCCGGGCATGTATCCAGATGTGACTCATTACCAGGCTGAACAGGATCAGGCACTTGTAACTCAAGGGTACAATACCTGGAAAGCTCAGGTGTATTCGGTGGTATACAATTTGGCGACGAAGGTTTTTCACTGGCCGAATGTTACCCCGAAACAACTCACCTATAGCAATGGTAGCAATACCTACATCTTTTCGGTAACTAATCTGGGGGTGGGAGGTGGCGGTTTTGTTGTCACGCTCGCTCACCTGGATAATGTCTTAACCAACATTTACGAAGTCGTGCAAATAAATTCACTTGATGGAAATACCCGGCTTGCCAGTCCAACTTCAGGTGTATCGCTGACCAGTCCCGTCACAGTAAGCGGCAGCGCTCTCGTCGCCGGTAGTGTCCTTGGCCGTGTTGTTCTTTACGATGACACCTATACCATCGTTGGTGATTCTGGCGCTGTCCCTGGCCCGGCAACCACTGGTATCGCGAATTTTACTAAATCCATCAGTTACACGTTGAGCGGTTCGGGGTCCCAGGAAGGAGTTATGGCGTTCTATTCAACGAATCAGAGCAACTACTCTATTACAAATCAAGTGGTTATGATCAAGGTGTTTATTACAGCCTGATCAGCCTGTGCAATATGGTGATGCAATATCAACCAGAGATGGTAAATCATCACCACATTGCAACAATATGTCCCGGCGGTGGTGATAAGCACGATGATATACTCAGGTCTATATGAGAGAAGTATGGGTATAGATATGGAATGCCACCAGTTGAATTTTTTGATACCTCATATACTCAACATAAGTGCGGGGTGTCAATTTGAAGGAGGGAAATTCTTTGAAACGTTACCTTTCAAGTATTAAACGATACTTTTGGGCAATACCTATCTGCTTGTTGTTGGGGTCTTTAGCCGGTTTTGCATTCGGCAAAGCCTTGCCTGTTACGTTTATTGCAACCTCAACTATGATGGTGGACGTGAATCTCCCTAATACCTATATACCAGGCCAGCAGCAAGTCTCTTCTGACAGTCTTACCCGGGCTACAAACTATGCTGCGGAGATTCCAACTCGCCTGGTGATGACCGCTATCTATCAGGCAAACGCGGCGATTAATAAGGCTGGCTATACAGTTGATGATCTGCTCTCAGATGTCTCGGCCACACCTTCGTTGACAACGGCCTCAATCGCTATAGCTGCTACAACGACCAAACAAAGCGATTCAATTTTACTGGCTAATGCAGTTGCGAGAGGATTTGAGAATTACGTTCAGTCCGCACTCCAGCAACGAGTGAATACAGAGATTCAAACGCTGCAAGCGCAAATCGCTATCTATCAGAAGCAGAAACTGACGGATGTGACGCAAATCCAGCAGATCAATAACAATGCGGATGTGCGAGTTGGCCTCTTGCAATCGGACATGGCTGACATGACCCGCAATATCGGGACGCTGCAAGGGCAGCTTCTACAGTTGCCGACGACAATGCAGAGCGATGTTTTTGTTGTCGGGATTGCTACTCCTCCAGGAGTGGCAACCTCTTCTAAAACTTTCCTGCTCACGGCTGCGGCCGGCGTTGTGGGTCTGATGCTTGGCTCCTTGCTCATGTTGATCCTGGTCTTCCTTGATGAACGTCTACGCGGCGCTGATCAGGTGAAAGAGAAGCTGGGATTAGCGTATGTCGGTGGCATTTTCAACTACAAGGATCTCAAATCCGGTTCGCTGCGGCCTCCTGCTAAAATGGTACAACAGCTGTCAGATATCGGCATCAACCTGCGTCTCACCGGTGTTTTACCTGACCGTCGGGATTCGTCCCAGGGCGCTGTCCTGCTGGTAACGAGCGCACGGGCTGCGGAAGGGAAAACCACCACTGCTGTCGGACTTGCGATGGCGATAGCGAGTGGTGGCGGCACTGTGGTGGTGGTTGATGGCAACCTGAATCATCCGGCGACGCACCTCGCATTTGGCATAAGTCCCATTGGCCCAGGATTGCATGGCCTGCTCAAGTCTACAGGTGGAGAAACTGCCGATTCTGCTGTACAGCGTAGCAATACACCGGGTATCTGGTTGTTAGCTGGCGGGACCCCGGCGGATGGTTCGTCGCTTTTGTTGGAGCGGAAGCTGCCAGCCATTCTGGATCAATTGAGCAAAAAGACCGATGTCGTCATTATTGATGGACCGCCCCTGTTAAGCGGAGCGGGGGCCAGTCTTATGGCGACCCTGGTTAATGGTATCGTCCTGGTCATCGACGCCCGCCATGATGAGCTTTCAATCTTGCTGCGGGCTAAAGATATCTTGCACTCGTTAGCGCATAAACCTGCAGGTGTCATCCTCAACCGCTTGCCGCGCCAGCGCCGCAACTACTACTACGCAACTGCATACTCTGCACGAAAGTCAGATGTTGTCGAAGAATCAGTTCCTGTGCAACTAAGTAATGGGAATGGTAACGGGCCTGGTAAAGGACAGAGACTCGATCCTGTAGCAGCATTACCGGTCGTCAAAGTCGCACCGCCCGCTATGGCTTCGTCTGGCGTGCCCCTCACTCCCGGTGGTAGCTATCCGAAGGAGCCGCCAATCTATGAGTTGCCGCAAGATGCTGCAATCAGACAGATGAATCTGCCCTCTTCCCGCCCCGTCCAACGTAGAACGGATAGTCCTCCTTCCCCCCTTCAGCCTGGTAGAGAGAAGTAAGGAAAGGTTCTATGCAGCTTACCGATACTTTTAAGGGTGCGTTTCCACCCTCGGGAGTGAGCGCACCCGATATAACCAGCCAAATCGCCGAGCAGCGACGAAATCACAGGCGAATTTTATTGCAGCGTACTCTGGGCTACTGGTGGTTTCGTATTCTGCTGTTCATTGCGGTGGCCATTGCCTCGGCAATCATCGGTCAATACCTCTCTGGAAATGTAAGGACGATATTGTGCAGCCTGGTGGTAGTCGCGGTCTTTATCGTAGCTCTCAAGAATATTCTAGCGGGTTTCCTATTAACGGCTATCGTGTCAACGGCCTGGCTGCCGAAAGTCACTGCGTTTGGGACACTTGATGTCTATCCTTCGATCATCTTGATTGTCTTGCTGTTCTGGTTGCTGGTCGTGCGAGTGGCGTTTCATAGAGAGAAGCCCTTCTTCCCTTCGATCTGGACGATATGGCCACAAGTTGGGTTGATTGTGCTGGCCTTAATCTCGGAGTTCATGATCCAGTTCACCTGGATCAACGGTGTGCCGCGTGAGATCGCGCACAAATATACTGGCATAATCATCAGCAATCCTATCTGGCAGGATGAACTGCTTGGCATCTGGATGTATACTATCCCGCTCACCATCATTCTGATCACGACCACTGTGATCAACAAGAAAGAACAGTGGATAGAATACTTCATGCGTGCGGTTATGTTCCTCGGAGTGCTTGGGTCGGGCATCATCGTCTATGAGTTCCGACGTAAGGGGGCCACCGTTGAAACATTCCGCACTGCCGTACCGAGCGTGCTATGGATGACCTTGCGTTCCTTATCGCAACTGCTGGTTCAAACCTCGATCCTTGCCTATGCGCGCTTTCTCTATGCAGACAGGATTCGCCAGCGCTTCCTCTATGGCTTTATTATGGTGTTTTGCTTGATAGGAGTCTACCTCTCATTGCAAAATAGCTGGTGGGTTGAGGTGGCCGTTGGCATGATCGTCATAACCATTGCCTATTCGCGCCGGCTAATCACGTTCTGTATCGCCTGTGTTATCCCATTACTTCCCTTCCTCTATCTTTATCTGATGAGGTTGCAGAGCGTTAAAAAAAATGATTTGAACCGCGTCACGATCTGGCACGACGCATTCTGGATATGGACGAGGCGACCTGTTCTGGGATTTGGCCCCGGCAATTACTGGGCCTACGATCAGTATTACACGACGCTGGCAAGAAACCTGCGCAACTTTACCTTGACGGGTCTGGGTGTGGCGCATGACGGGTACCTCCAGGTACTGGTAGAAACCGGGCCGCTCGGCGTTATTTTCTACATTTCATCTACGGTCGTCATCGCTATCGCCGCTTATAAGCTCTACAGTCGCTACCGCGTATCCAGGAAACAACACTCTGGTTTCCCTGGACTCGTCGATTTGGGGCTGGCCGTTGACCCGCATGCGCCGGTATCACGCCGGGGCCGGAAGGTCAAGTTGGACATCATCGTGAGCATGAAGAGCAGATTCCGGGGAGTAAATCCCACGGATAAAGGACTGGTGAGTGCGCCCAGATACGTGAAGGAAACGTGGGATTTCATGCGTGATTCTGTCGTGCGCCTGTGGGTGTTGTTCTGGGGAATGGAAACCAATGAGGAAATACAAAAACGCAGGAACTGTATGTTGGGGCTATGTGTCCTTGGGCTGGTGGTTGGTTCAGCATTTGGAGACCTCACTTCAAGTTCTTTTTTCCTGCCGCCACGCCAGCTTAACCAGTTCGTGGAGACTCCGCAAGTCATTGTGTCATGGATGCTCTTCGGTTTTGTACTATACAAAGATCAATTATGGAGGATTGCTCGTAGAAGGGGAAGATTTGGTACCCAGGTTCGTCAAGCGTGGAATACCCATATCAATAAAGAAGGAGTGAAAGCGCATGAATAATGCAGATCAAACGCCGCGAAAGGCTATCATTCTCTGGTTAACTGGCACCCGCCTGTCAGATATCCGTTCGCTTCCTGATGTACAAGCACTTATAGAGCGGGGTGCGATAGTCGAACTCGCACCATCACCTATTACCGGCCCCCAGTCGCAGCGTTATCAAGCTCTTAGTGGCCGGTCCCCTGCGAGTTTTGGCTTTTTCGATGAGCTTGTTCCTCGCAACTACGCGGTGGTAAGAGAATCGACTGGCAGGGGACCCACTCCAAATTTGCTGCCTGACCTCCTCCGTACTGTAGGCTGGACGACTCGCTATGAAGAGTCCCAGGTATCAGAATTGGTCAGCTTGCTCCAGGACTGGACACAATCAGCCAGCGATGAGAAGGATTGTTTGATCGTCAAGTGCGTCATCGGAACGCAATTACCCGACCTCGCTCAGGTTTTGCAAATCGCTCAGACATGGGTGGGTGAAAGCGGTCTGCTGGCCCTGTTCTCGGAGACGCAGCCGTCTCCCGTCAAGCAGTATGTCAACGTGAATAATTTCCTCGCTGATATGGGTGTGATTGAGCGTGACGTGCAGAGCGGCCAAATCAACTGGATCAACTCGCTTGCCTACTTTGCCGGGTACGGCCAACTCTGGATCAACTTGCTTGGGCGTGATGCGCATGGAGCAGTACATCCCCAGGATGAATACGAAGACGTGCGCGGCTCTCTTATTAAGGCCATGCCGAATAAACTGCGCGACAGTCACACCGGCGAGTCCATAATCGAGCATATCTATCGTAAGGAAGAATTGTATGTGGGTGATTATCTCTTCTGCGCACCTGATCTGGTCGTCGTATTCCAGCCGGGCTATGCTCCCTCACGGCGCAGTACATGTATCGAGTTTGACGAGACGACGATAACTCCGCCTGTCAGCGGCCAAACCACAGTGGCGGGAATGCATCCATCTCTACTCAAAGGCTATTTAGTTGCCTCTGCTCCCTCATTGAAAGCCAATGTATGCGCGCCTGAAACTGTTCCGCTCACAGCGGTTGTTCCGACGCTGCTTCATGCATTGGGCGTGGAATATGTTGGTATGGAAAGTCCTGCCGTGAGTACTCTGTTCACGCCTTATTACCTTGAACAGCATCCCATTCGCTCCAGTACGCAAAACCAGGAGCTTTCCGAACACGATGAGGAACTGATCATCGGTCACTTGCGTGATCTCGGGTATGTGTAAACTATTGTGAGGCAGAAGGAAGGTCAGCTTCCCCTTTGCCCTTGAAAGCTGTATTTTCCTATGAGCAGACCCGTTGCAGAAGCGTCAGAATACCATTCGCCGAAGCGCCCGCGTCGAATGAGGTTTTTTACTTTTGACGAAGTGGTTGCGGATCAATCGCCGTCGCAAGTGACTTCAGTAAATGGCTCGCGCCAGTGTGAGGGAGCATCTACAGCGCCGCTGGCTCAGAGGGAACTGCACACTCCACCCGCTCTAGCAAGTACACCGGCGCCAATGCCGCCGTTCGTTGTTCCACCAGCAAAGAGATACCCGCAATCTACCGATCTCGCCCAAACATGGGAGCCTGGTACTTTGGGCTTCGACAGCGTAATTGATCCCGGCGCGGCGGCTTTCGAGCAACAAACCACGCTCAGAACAAAGGTCGTTGATCGTCTGATAAACCAGCAGGGCCAACCGAAAATTACTATACAATCGGAGGTTGCGGGGACGGCAGGGGCGGCAGGCCTGGTCGGGCTTGGTAATATCGTCGGAAGCGTACTTAAGTACGGCTGTAACTTCCTGATCCAATACGGCTTCGGGCCGGCGGTGTACGGCTTATATACGCTCAGTTTATCCCTGATCAATCTGATCACGTCCATCTTTAATCTGGGCTTAGACGACGCGATGGTGCGCTATGTGGCTATCTACCGGGGCAAAAATAAATCTTCCCCGTTGCAAGGCCTGGTGATTTTCTGTACTCTGTTAGCCGGCCTGGCTGGCCTGGTGGCCGCCATCCTGTTGCTCTTTTTCACGCCGTATCTTGTGCAGCTCTGGTCGTTATTACGGCCCGGCCAGTCTGCGAATAATAAAGATACACTTGTAAAATTGATGCCTCTTTTGCAGCTGATGGCCCCGCTTATCCCGCTCTTATGTATGCAGGTGATCTGGTTCGCCGGATTGCGCGGCTTCAAGGCGTTCAAATTTCGCGTGCTGGCGACGAGTATCGTGCAGCCCGCCTTACAGCTGGCGCTGCTGTTCGCTGTGCTGGTCTTCTTCCGTTATACTGTTGGAATCGCCGTCGCGCTGCTCGCCAGTACACTGGTCAGTACCATTCTGGCCCTGAATTTTCTCTTACGGCAGGTAGTCAAAGTGGCGACACCTGAACGTGAAGAGTACCGGGTACGTGAATGGCTCACTTTCGCTACCATCAATTTCTTAACGGCTATTATCGATACCGTACTTGACTCGATAGATACGCTCTTGCTGGCAAGCTTCGGCGTCGCGAAAACGCAACTTGGCCTCTATGGAGCCTCTATTCGCTTGAGTGCATTTATTTCGTTGCCCTTGCTTTCGCTGAATAACGTCTTCGCGCCCACCATTGCGGAGTTGCACAGCAAGGGCGAAAAAGCGCGCTTAGAGACCATGTTTAAGGCGATAACGAAATGGGCCATTACTTTTAGTTTGCCTATATTTCTTATTGTCGTGCTCTTTTCTCCTTACTTATTGAGCTTATCGGGCAAGGATTTTATCCCCGCATGGCCCCTGGTAATCGCCTTTGCCCTGGGAAATGTGCTCAATTCTGGAACGGGTTCCGTTGGCTATATGTTGCTGATGACTGGCCATAATAAGCTCTCATTCATCAACTCGCTGGTGGCCGTCGCGGTCAATATCGTGCTGGGAATCATCCTGACGCCGCGCTATGGCGCAATGGGAACCGCCATCAGCACGGGTCTTGCCATCGGTGCCTTGAATAGTATGCGTTTGCTCCAGGTGCGCCTCCTGCTAAAAATGCAGCCTTATCGCCTGGATACCCTTAAGCCGATCATCGCGGGATTGATCAGCAGCATATTTACTGGCGTGGGTCTCTACTTCTTAAGTCAGATGAAATGGCATGTTGTGCTGGGGCACGCTATTATCTCGGCGCAACTGGCATTAATCCCGGTATTTCTCGCCAGTTACATCGGGCTGCTTATCTTGTTTAAGGGCAGTCCCGAAGACGAAATTGTCATGAAGGCGCTGCGCAAAAAGTTCTCGCGCGGCGCAAAAAATAAAACCAGGAAAAAATAGAAGAGGTGCTTTATGCGTTCAGTCATCTTTGGCGTCGATGGGCTTACATTTCGTGTCCTGCACCCACTCATCGAGCGAGGCGAACTCCCCAACTTTAAGAAACTTAGCCAGGAGGGCTGCGAAGCGGTACTCGAGTCAAAGTACCCTCCGCTTACACCCCCGGCCTGGACTTCGCTTTCGACCGGCTTGAAACCCGCTCGTCATGGTGTCTTCGACTTTTGGGTGTATGACGAGCAGCAGGAAGTCGGCAAACCCCGCGCGGCTCACGTCCTCACGCGCCGCAGAGGAGGCAAGGCCATCTGGAATATCCTGAGCGAGTACGGGAAACGCGTGCTCGTGATAAACGTTCCCGCCACCTATCCACCGGAACCCGTGAACGGCATCATGGTCAGCGGGTATATGACACCCAGCACGGATGTCGATTTTACGTATCCACCTTCTTTCAAAGAAGAACTCTTTCAGATCGCACCCAATTATCAAATTGACCTGGAAACGAATGCCTACGAGCGCCTGAAAACTATCGGAAAAGTTGAGCCTCTGGCGGATGCCATTTTGCGCATGACTGAAGAGCGTATCAAGCTCATGATGCATATGATGAAGGAAAAGCCCTGGGATTTCTGCTATCTTGCCTTCATCGGCGCGGACCGCTTGCAGCATCCCCTGTGGGAAGAAGTCAGCGCGTTGCATCCGGGTACGAACGACTATTTTAAGATGATCGATGACGCGCTTGGGCAGGTGTTCGCCCTGCTCGGCCCCGGTGATCGTCTATTTGTGGTCTCAGATCACGGCTTCGGCGGGCATAATACGTATTTTGATATCAATGAGTACCTCTACAGCAAGGGACTGCTGACGCCCGGGGCCTCATTTGAGAGTAGCCGCCGCAAATCCAGCCGGGCCACGCGCGTGCGGCAGGTGGTTTCGCGCCTGGGATTGCGCTCGCTCGCTCGCAAAGTGAAGCGTTCTCTCAAGACACTGGGCATGTGGGTGCCGCCCAATTTCGAGGCGGGCCTGGATCGTCCGGCGCTTTCCGATATCGATTGGAAGAGAACCCTGGCCTTTGTTCCTTCATTTTCTGGCTTCCCATCCGGCTACGCGGATATTTTCTTGAACCCTGATATGAAAGAAGAGCAGATCGCTGAACTGCGCGCGGACCTGATGCGCCAGGTTGATCCCAAAGACGGGAAGCCGCTAATCGATGCCATCTATTCCACTGAAGTATATGGCGAAGGTCCCTTTGCCCCACGCGAACCGCACCTGTTGCTGCTTCCCGGTGACCACATCACCTTCCGCGTAGAGTTAGGCAATCAGCGTTTATGGGAAGACCTGGGAAAATCTTTTGGCTCTCATCATAAGGATGGTGTGCTGTACGCCTATGGAGACAGCTTCAAGCGAGGTTTCAAAGCGCCCAATGCCGAAATATATGACCTCGTGCCAACCTTGCTTCACAGCATGAACCTGCCGCTGCCACATGGCTTTGATGGGCGCGTGCTGGACGAGTTGTTTGTGGAGCGAGCGCAGGAGGGACGGGCAGTAGCCGTGGACCCGGAGCGGAGCGCGGAAGATGGACTGGCTCGCCGCAAGCTCAAGAAATTGCTTGAAGTAGAAAAGTAAGTTGCGCTACAAGGAGATAGATTATGCGTTCAGTCATCTTTGGGGTGGATGGGCTGACCTTCCGAATCATCAAGCCGCTTATCGAGCGTGGAGAGCTACCCAACTTTAAGAAACTGCGCGATGAGGGCTGCGAGGCGGTGCTTGAATCTAAGTATCCGCCGCTCACGCCGCCCGCGTGGACTTCCATTTCGACCGGCTTGAAACCTGCTCGTCACGGTGTCTATGACTACTGGGTCTATGCTGATGCGCAGAAGCGCGGCGTCACGCGCAGCGTGCATGTGCAGACGCAGCGCCGGGGAGGCAAGGCCATCTGGAATATCCTGAGCGAGTACGGGAAACGGGTACTCGTGATAAACGTTCCCGCCACCTACCCACCCGAACCCGTGAACGGCATCATGGTCAGCGGCTATTTAACACCCGGTACAGATGTCGATTTTACGTATCCCGCATCTTTCAAGGAAGAGCTGTTTCGCGTCGCTCCACGCTATCAACTCGTACCCGGGGGTGAATATGAGCGGTTGCGCTTAAAACTGCGGGTGGACGCGATGGTTGATGTCCTGCTGGACATGACCGAGCAGCGCACCAGGCTCATCATGCACATGTTGAAAGAGAAGCCCTGGGACTTCTGTTACCTGGCATATGTCTGTGGGGATCGCTTGCAGCATCAGTTGTGGGAGGAAGCTATCGCCCTCGACCCGCGCACCAACCGCTACTACAGGATGCTCGATGATGCGCTCGGACAGATACTTGCCCTACTTGGCCCGCAAGATACTCTCTTCGTGGTCTCCGATCATGGTTTCCGAGGACATAATAGTTACTTCGATATCAATGAGTACCTGCGAAGGAAAGGGCTGCTCGTGCTCGACCCCAGGGCTCTCTCCGCACGGCGCAAGGCAGGACGCGCCAGCACGCTCAAACATATCGCCAATAGACTGTGGCTGCGGCCATTGGCGCGCAAAATCAAGCGTTCTCTCAAGGCCGCCGGAGTCTGGGAGAATTCCGGTGTCGATGCCACTCGCCCTCTGCTCGAAGATGTTGATTGGGATAAAACCCAGGCCTTCGTGCCATCTTTCTCAGGCTTCCAGGGTGGCTATGCCGACGTTTTTCTCAGCCCTGATATAACAGAAGAGCAGATAGCCGGGCTATGTGAAGACCTGAAACTCCAGAAAGATCCCAAAAACGGAAAGCCGTTAATTGATGTCATTTACACAACAGAAGTGTTTGGAACAGGCCCCTATGCACCCCGCGAACCGCATTTGCTGCTCCTGGCGCAGGATGGAGTAACGTTCCGTATGGAGATGGGGAACGAACGCATCTGGGAAGATATCGGCAAAACCTTTGGCTCGCATCAGAAAGATGGCGTCCTGTATGCCTACGGTGCGAATTTCAAACGCGGTTTCCAGGCCCCCAATGCAGAGGTCTTCGATATCGTACCAACCCTGCTGCACAGCCTGGGGCTGCCGTTCCCCTACGCTTTTGACGGGCGCGTGCTGGATGAATTGTTTTTGGAGGGAATGGCGGCCACCGGCGGCGATGCGGAGGGCGGGCTGGCACGGCGAAAACTGAAAAAATTACTCGATGCGTAAGCAGAGGCGTGAATATAACGTGAATAGAAAAGGAATGAAGGAAGTATAGCGTTATGCGTACAGTCATCTTTGGCGCGGATGGGTTGGCATTCCGCGTCATCCACCCGCTGATGGAGAGGGGGGAACTCCCCAATTTTTGCAAACTACAAAAGCAGGGATGCGAGGCGGTGCTGGAATCCAAATATCCGCCGCTCACGCCGCCCGCGTGGACTTCTATTTCGACCGGCTTGAAACCTGCTCGTCACGGTGTGTATGACTTCTGGACGTATGAGGGAGGGCAAGAAGCGGGAAGCGCGCGCAAGGCGTCTGTGCAGACGCACCGCAAAGGAGGGAAGGCCATCTGGAACATCCTCAGCGAGTTCGGCAAGCAGGTGCTTGTTCTCAATGTCCCCATCACCTACCCGCCTGAGCCGGTCAACGGCATCATGGTCAGCGGCTATTTAACGCCCAGCACCGAAGTAGAGTTTACCTATCCAGCCGCTTTTAAGGAAGAACTCTTTCGCGTGGTGCCGGACTATAAAATTGACATCAAACTGCGTGAGATCTTCAAGGGCAAGGTAGAGACACGCGTTGACCGCCTGGTCGATGCAACCCTGGCCATGACCGCATCGCGCATTCAACTCATGACCTACCTGCTGAAAGAAAAATCCTGGGATTTTTGCTACGTAGTCTTTGTCGGCCCCGACCGCTTGCAGCACTCGCTGTGGGACGAAATCGTTGGATTCGACCCGAAAACCATCGAATATTACCGTATGCTGGACTCAGCGCTGGGACTGGTTTTAGAAGAGTTGAAGCCGGAAGATACTATCTTTGTGGTGTCCGATCACGGTTTTCAAGGCATAAGTCGCTCCTTCGACATTAATGAATATTTGTATGGTAAGGGGTTTTTGAAGCTCCATTCCACTTCGCAGCGTGAAAAGGCAGGTCGCCTTGCCAGACTCAAGCATACCCTCGAAGGGATGGGCTTGCTCTCATTGGTCCAGAAGGGCAAAAGAAAGCTTAAAAGCGCGGGTATCATCAAGAAAGGTTCAGGAGGCGTCTATAAGCCAACAGTAACCGATATCGATTGGGCACACACACTCGCCTGCGTGCCTTCCATGTCTGGTTACGGCGGAGGGTACGCGGATATCTTCCTGAATGCAAACCTGGAGGCTGCGCGTATCCAGGAGCTCTGCGATGATCTGAGATGTCAGGTCGATCCGGTCACAGGTCAGCCTCTGATCGATGCCATCTATACCACAGAAGTCTATGGAAAAGGCCCGTATGCCCAGCCAGAGCCACACTTGATCCTGCTTCCCACCGATGGCATCACCTTTAATATGAGTCTGGGCAACAGGTGGCTCTGGAACGATGTATTTACGGGAAGAGATACCAAAAAAAGGCGAGGCTCGCACCAGAAGGACGGCGTGCTGTATGCCTGCGGTGGGAACCTGAAACAGGGTTTCAAGGCGCCAAATGCGGAAGTTACTGACCTTGTCCCTACTATCTTGAGTAATATGAACCTCCCATTGCCCGTTGAATTTGATGGGAGGGTACTTGAAGACCTTTTTATAGAGCGCAAGCAGAGCGAGCGGGGAGACAGCAATGAAGGTAGTCTGACCGGGCGTAAACTCAAGAAATTACTTGAGGCATAAGTACAACTGTCGCGAGAGTATTTCGTTCACGCGCTATAGTATGCTTGCAACCTTCTCATCCGCCAGAAGGGGTGGGGGTGCTGAAGCGACCTCTACCCCTTATTTGTTCCACAAGGGCTGTTGTTGAATAAAGCGCTGCAAGGTGTAGAAGCCAGGAAGCTTATTACTGAACTGCGTAATACTCATCCCATCGTTCTTCAGATCAATCGTGTACCAGAAAAGTTGCTGCACAACGTGGGATTTTGCCGCTTCTGTAAGCAAGTAGCTCATGAATTGCGCCTGTTGCTCAGGGCTTACGATACAGCGCTGCGCCTGGTTAATATTGCTAATAGCCCATCCCGTCTCAGTCACCCAGACGGGTTTCCTACTATCACCATACTGTGCCATGATCTCATGAAAGGTTTGCCATTCAAGGTCAAAGGAAGGACGGTCTCCATCAGTTATGGTTGGATTTCCAGGGGCAGCAGTATTCGGGTTTCCAGCGCATGGATAATAATGGAAGTTGGCGTAATCGAAGTAATCGCCGTAGCCATTTTGATAGAGCCAGTCTAAATAGGAACGGATATGCGGCGTATTGACCCACCAGATGGCCGCCATACCCACCAGCGCCTGCGGTGATTGACTCTTGATCGCTTGATAGCCTGCTTTCAGCACAGGTCCGTAGAAGCTTACGAAGTTGACCTGCGAGCAGTTGCTCGCGACAATTTTTTTGTTTCTGGGTAAGTGCTCGTCAAACTCTTCATTACCGATTTCATAACTATCGATATACCCATGTCCATTGCGGCCGTTGTAGCGTTGCGCCAGGGCGCTGGCATACTGTGTCATTTCTTTCGCGCCTGGAAGCAGAGGCTTCCCCCCGCACGTTTGACTGAGCGCCCAATCAGGGGCAAGTTGCAGCGGAAAATCAATATGCATACCGCTTGCATTGACCAGGGAAACAGCGGAATCCAGTTCGCTCCAGTCGAACTGCCCTGGCTGCGCTTCGATATGTGCCCAGTCGAGTTGATAGCGCACCCAGGTGATACGCAGTTCCTTCAAATAGGCAATCGTCTCCGGTGTCAAACGCCTTAAAATGGTGAAACCATACGGACCTGTTTGTGATGGTGACACTGTTCCAGGGATTGGCTGCCTTCCGGGAGCAGGGCTGGAAGTTGGTGATGCACCGGCTTGTGGGTGGTTTTGTTGCACCACTCCGTAGGAGATCGCAAATACCAGAACCCCAACCAGGATACACACACCAACAAATGCCAGCAGAATGGCAATCCGGGTTCGAGGTCGTCCCGGAACAGGTCCGGGATCACTGTTTCTATTCATGAACACTACTTTCTACCCGGTGCATAAGGGTATCAAGCTACTCCTGTCTCATTTTGTACTGCTTGTTCCACTTCACCCAATGCTTCTGGTTCATGCTCGAGTGGATTACCCTGTACAATACGCAGCAGATGCTGTTCTATCCTTTGCGTATTCTTTTCAGCCAGGAAGCGTTCTTGAATGGCTGCGCGTGCTGTCTGCGAAAACTGCATGCGCTCATCAGGATGTTCGACTAACCGTGTAATAGCCAGAGCCAGCGCTTGCTCGTCTCCTGGCTCGGTCAACAGGCCGTCTCGTTCGTGAGTGATAATTTCTGCCGGGCCTCCTATGTTTGAGGCAATCACTGGCAAGCCTCGTGCCATTGCTTCCGCGACAACCAGGCCAAAAGGCTCTTTCCAGAGTGATGGAGTAAGCATAATATCTGATCGGTCATAATTCTCAATCAGCACGGTTTGAGGAACCTTCCCATGAAAGGTCACGAACGGGGTCAACTGCTTCTCGCCGATAAAAGTCTGTAACTCACTGATATAGGCCGGGTCACCGTCGCCAAATATGTTGAGATGGATGCGCTGCCTGTCCTGTTCTTGAACCAGTAGATGCAGCGCTTTGAGGAGGATAAGCACTCCCTTTTCGTCACATAATCGCCCCACGTAGATCAACCCGACATGCTCAGGCCCTCCTTCGGCATCGGGACGGCTTGCCCGCGGTAGGTCTACAAAACGAGAATCGATGCCGTTGTAGACGACCTCAATGCGTTTGGGATCGCATCCCGCCTCGATATACTCCTGCTTGACCGCCTCGCTGGCGGCGATCAATGACGTATAAGGCAGCGAGGGAACCGGGCCAATCAACATTTTTTTCAGCCAGCGCGTATGCAGCCGCGTTTGCCCGGTCTCCGGCGAGCGGATGTACTGCCACCAGTAGCTTTCCAGGTGAAAGATGACAGGTATCCTGGTATGACCCAGCGCCGAGAGAATTGTGTTGACACCAAGCCCGGTTATTTCCCAGATATAAAGAACATCCGGCTGAACCTCGGCAACCACCTGGAGCAATTCTTTGACGTTCGGGGGGTAGTGAAAGTACCTGTAGTAGTCGCGTAGCAGGTGAAGTTGTCGCCAGAATGGGCGATGCCTGTCAAAATGCGAGGATGGCGTATAATCTAAGGTGCGCCAGGTGCGTCCATCCCGCTGTTTATTGGTGATGCCATAAGTACTGGTCAAAACCGTGATATCGTGCCCCAGACCTTCAAGCCCCAATGCAAAATCCCTGGCCACGATCTCAGCCCCACCTACTACATAAGGGGGAAAGAGATTACTCACTAACAAAATACGCATACGTTTCCTCAAAAATTGTCGATGATACAAAATTAACTGACAGTTCGACTCAGCTTTGACACCAGTGTAACTACTAGCTGGTAAATATGCAAGCGAGAACGGGTTGCGAAACTATTACGAAAAGCAGTATTTCATAACGAAGTCTTAACCGTTGCTTTGCCACTTTAGAGTATGTTCGCTGGTACACTTGCTCCAATAGAATAGCTGAACATGGCTCTCTCTGTAAGGATAATGCCTGATGATACAGAATCTTACGCAATCAGATAACAGTGGTAGAGGGATTTTTTTATTGAACAATGAAAAGCAAAAGGCGGGGAAAGGTTTAAGCCTGGATGGGCATAAACAAAGCGACAGGCAATCCTTAGAGCGTCTGCTAAAACTGGGTATCAGCAGTGCGTTTGCTCTGAAGAATCGCGTCAACCTGAGCAAGAATGAAGAGCTAACTCGCCTGATCCCTGTCCTGTGTACATATTTTTCTGCTGAGGAACTCGAGCATATGGTCGGCGAAAGAACGGTAGCCACCATTCAGGACATGTACCGGCTGGAAACGCTGCAAAACCTGTTTCTTGAGCCGGAGCTGCAACGAATCTTGCGCGCATTTAACGAGGTTAATATCCCGCTTCTCCTGTGCAAGGGGCCCGCCCTTGCATATAGCGTCTACCCTCAAGCACACCTGCGCACCTATCATGATATTGATGTCCTGATTCATCCGCGCGATTTGCCACAGGCGCATGATGTATTGAGAGGGATAGGTTATACCTTCTATGAAGAGTATCGCTCAAATATGATTGACCGTAAGCGGGTTGGCTATAACTATATCTTAAAAGGCTCTGATTCCTGGCTTGAGGCTCTTATCGAATTGCATACCGCGCCTCATGAAAGCGAGTTTGGCACAACTTTCGATATAGAGTCGCTCTGGCAGAAGGCGCAGCCATTAATGATACTCGGAGAGCCTACCCTGACAATGCATCCACTGGATCACTTGTTGTATCTCTGCTGGCATTATCGATTTCATGGATTTAGTCGCTTGATCTGGCTCTATGACATTGTCATGATAGTGCGAACGTTTGGCTCAGAACTTGATTGGGATGCGCTTGTTCGTATGGCGCGCCACCAGCGTTTAGCCACAACGCTCTACTACTGCTTATCATGGTGCCGCGATCTCTTTGCTGTTGCTATTCCTGTGCAGGTTTTTGCCCAACTGCGCCCTCCACTGGCCTGTCGCCTGATAGTAGAGCGCGCAGCCATGTCCGATGTGGCTTTCGCCCTCGTCACACCACAGGCTCATCCACGTCGTATCCTTGCTCAACGCGTAATGGTTGATCGCTCAGCAGGCCTGTTAAGAGCGAGCGTTCGCGCTCTCTTCCCTGTGCCATCCGCTCTTGCCCGGCGTTATATGGACCGTTCACGGCTACCACTGCAACTCTTTTTCCTTTTTTATCTGATTCATCCCTGGATTACGCTGGCAAAAGGATGTAGCTATCTGTTGACTATCAAGCGCCATCCCAGAGGGTCGGAATTTGAGAGGTAGTTTTTAATGCGTGTACTTATGCTCACTCAAGTCGTTGTTTATCCTGCTGACGCGGGTCCTAAAGTGAAAACCCTGCAAGTGCTACGGCATCTCGCTGCTCACCATGAAGTGATTTACTGTACCTTCGTGCGTGGCGATGCGGAGGTAGCGAATGCTGAAAAACTGCGCGACATCTGCCATCGTGTGGCGACGGTCCCTATCAAACGCTCGCATGTGAGCGATGCGCGTTTTCTGCTTGAGAGCATTGTCACGGGCGATTCGTTCATCCTGAGACGCGATGACCGCGCGGCTATGCAGGCGACGGTACGGCAGCTCTTGCAAGAAGAGTCGATTGACATTCTGCATGTTGACCAGCTCAATATGATGCGTTTTGTTCCCCCCGCCTGGAAAGGTACCGTAATCCTGGACGAGCATAACGCCGTTTGGCAAGTGGTTCAACGCCTGCATAAAGGGGCGAGCAATCCTCTCTCACGTTTGCTCCTGGGTCGCGAAGTTCGCCTCATTCGCAAATTCGAAGGGCAGGCTTGTCGTCGTGCCCAGGTCGTGCTAGCCGTCAGCGAGCATGATCGGCAGGCGCTGCGCGAGGTGGCAGGCGCTTCGGTGTTGATCGAAGTCGTGCCAATTACCGTTGATGTCGAACGCTTTACCCCTGTTTGGGAAAGCCGCGAGCCGAAACCCAATCACCTGTTTACGATCGGCACGATGTTCTGGCCCCCCAACAGCGAAGGTGTGATCTGGTGGCTGCGCAACGGCTATGAGCAACTGCGTGCCCTTTGCCCGGGTATTAGCTACGACATCGTGGGCGCCCGCCCTCCACGCCTGTTGCAAACACTGGCTGAGCGGTCACCAGGCGTTCACCTGCATGATTATGTTGCCGATGCTGTACCTTTCTGGAAGCACGCGGCAGTATTAGCTGTTCCCGTTTTATCAGGGGGGGGAGTGCGAGTAAAAATTCTGGAGTCGATGGCGATGGGATTACCGGTGGTCTCAACGACGGTTGGTTGCGAGGGTTTAGAAGTACAGGACGGCGTGCATCTGCTGGTCGCAGATACTCCCGCAGATTTTGCGCGTGCCTGCGCAACTGTTCTTCAAGACCGGCGCCTCGCGCAAAGACTTTCAACGAACGCCCGCCAGCTTGTTCTCGATCTTTATGACGCGAACGTTGCCCTCAGACCTTTGGACAATGCTTACCAGCTTACGCCTGTGTAGCGTATTTTACTATCGGCATAGTTATACAGGTACTTTGAGAAAGAACAGCGATATGACTTACGAAAATAAGCGCTTAAAAATTGCGTTCCTGACTGCTCTTACCTTACAAGATAAACGCTCTTCATGGCGCATTACGAATAGTTATATGGCTCAGGTACTGGAAAAATATTGTGGAGAGGTCACGTATGTAGACCCAATCAATATCAGGGAGCTATTGATTGGCAAGATTGTTAACAAAAGCACCCAGACCCTCTTCAAGAAAGGGTTTATGTATTACCACAGCTTCTATAGTGCCAGGAAGTATGCAAAAATCCTATCGCGCAAGCTAGCTGGACAATCGTTTGATATCATCTTTGGCCCCTCCTGCGCCACCGAGGTAGCTTTTTTAGAGACAGATATTCCGATTGTATTAACAGAGGATGCCAATATTGCTTCTTTACTGAACTATTATACTCAATTCTCGAACCTGCTGAAAAGATCGTTGTTTGAGGCCAACACTCTTGAAGGAATGGGACTCCAGAGAGCCAGTTTAGCTCTTTACCCATCTGAATGGGCCGCGCAGTCAGGGCGTGAAAACTATCATATAGATGGGCAGAAAGTACATACCGTTCCCTATGGGGCAAACATTGAGAATCCTCCTTCTGGAGAGGTAGCCAGGAATAGAAAGAAGTCAGACCGGTGTACGCTATTATTTATAGGAGTCGATTGGCTAAGGAAAGGCGGTGAAATAGCCTTTGAAACGCTGCTCAAGCTCGAAGAAATAGGAATTCAGGCGGAACTAATCATTTGTGGATGCATTCCTCCGTCTACCTTTTCGCATCAACGCATGAAGGTAATACCGTTCCTCGATAAGAAAATTGAAAGCCAGCGCCGCGAGATGGAGAGATTGTTTGAGACAGCAGACTTCCTTTTTTTACCAACACGCAGCGAGGCATATGGGATGGTGTTCTGTGAGGCCAGTTCCTTCGGATTGCCCTCGATTACCACCAATACAGGCGGTGTTTCAGGAGCTGTCCGCGATGGAGAAAATGGTTTTATGCTGCCACCAGAAGCCAGGGGCGCTGAATATGCTGAACTGATTGCCAAAATTTACCGGGATGATCAGCGATACGCCGACCTGATCAAATCGAGTAGAGCCGCTTTTGAGGAACGACTTAACTGGGATGCCTGGGGTATTACAGTCAACAGGCTGATCAAAGGAATGCTTGAAAGCAGGGCCAATTCGGCACCAGCTGAGATCGCTTTTAGTGGTTGATAGCTGCCAGTTACAGGAGATTGATGAAAATGGAAGGGTGCGCTTACAGGTGATGACACAAAAAATGAAACAATTTGGAACATAATTAACTATTATGAAGTATTGCATATATGTAAATTGAATGTTATAATAGTATAAAACAAAGCAAGCTTGCGGCTATATGTAGTTCTTTCGAAATGGAGAAAGATATGCGCAGATTGAATCGAAAGTATGCCATTGTACTATTGATGGTCATCCTGCTCGCGGGATTCTGGCGAGGTGCGCCTTTTATTTCTGCTCGCCTTACGCAAGCAAAGACTCCCCGCCTGGTAACGGCATCGAATTATATCAACCACGTCGTGATTATCATGATGGAAAATCACACGTTTGATAATTTTTTTGGGACTTATCCTGGTGCGGATGGCGTGACGTTGCCACGAGCATCCGATCCGGTGCGTGATGACTTTTATCATGATGGACCGGGGCTGGCGGCGGCTGTGAATGGAGGAAAGATGGATCAGTTTCCGACGCGTGGTCAGATTCAGTATACGCAGGCAGACATCCCCAATTACTGGAGCTACGCGCAGAATTACGGTTTAGGGGACAATTTCTTTACTTCCATTGCCAGTAGCAGCGCTCCTAACCACATGGCTATGTTTGCCGGACAGAGTGGCGGTATATTTGATTCGCATGGTCAAAAGGGCTGTAGTTCGTTACAGAACAATTTGATCTATTCCAAAGCGGCTGCTACAGGGAATGCCTACTGGTCCTATCCCTGCTATGATGTTCCAAGCCTGCCAAATTTGCTTGACAGCGCCGGGCGCTCCTGGCGTTACTACAGCGAGATTCCTATCTGGGATGCTCCCTCGATGACCAAATCAGTTGCTAGCTCGCCTAACGATGTTCACAATAGCGCCCAGTTTCTTGCAGATGTGCAAGCGGGGAAAATGGCTGACGTTTCCTGGGTTACACCCGCAGGGGCGGGTACCGATCACCCTCCCTCTCCCACCCTCAGCGCCCAGAATTTTGTCACCCAGCAAGTAAACGCCATCATGCAGAGCCAGTATTGGAATGATACTGCTATCTTTGTGAGCTGGGATGACTGGGGTGGCTTTTATGACCACGTGGTTCCTCCTACGATTGATGGAGTAGGCTTAGGCCCGCGCGTTCCGCTGCTGGTGATCTCGAAGTATGCGAAAAAAGGGTACATTTCCAGGCAGCAGGGGGAATTTGCCTCGTTCGATAAGTTCATCGAGTTGCTGTACGGGTTGCCCAACATGGGTCAGCGTGATGCATTACCGCAGACGAGCGATTTGATGGACTACTTTGATTTCACGCAAACCCAACCCACGCTGATTCTCAACCAGCTTCCCGTTTCCTTTGCGCTAAAGGTGCCAATCGATAAGAAGAATGGGGTAATGGGAAGTGTTAACCCGGAAGTAGGTGGGCCTAACACGAAGTTCAAGTTCGAGGTGATCTATAGCCCCAAGATCACTCCGGCGGTGCGTAATGTAACTATTGACGGGGTAAATTATCCCATGATCGCTTCCGGGCCGTTTAACGGGCAAGGGACGCTTTATACCTATACCACTAAACTTCCATTAGGAAGCCATGGTTTTAGCTTCACCTTCTCTACGAAGAACGGGCCAGTTACTATGCCATTCAATGGCATCCCGTTCAATGGGCCAACCGTAGGACCCTTCGATTTGAAAACTTCTCTTAGCCCGGGTGTAGCCTTACCCGGCCAACCAATCACCTACTCGGCCATATATACATCGCCTACCAACACAGCGCCGACCCTGGCGGAAGTCGATATTGATGGTGTGCCTTACGCGATGCAATCGTCGGGAGGAACTAACTATCAAAGCGGTGTGACGTATACGTTCAGCACGACGCTGCCTGTGGGAGAACACTGGTACCGCTTCCGCTTTGATGATGGTTCTGGCGCAGGAGTGCAGACCTTTGAAGGCGTGGCATCGCCCACCATTGCCCCGATTTTGATAACGGCACCCACGTTCAGCCCAACGTCCGGGAATGGCTCAACCGTCTTCACCTTCCAGACCACATATACCGATGCGTTAGGGCAGGCACCGCAGCAGTCCGACCTCTATGTAGATAATGTGAGGTATCCGATGACCCGCGTTTCAGGGTCGTACAGCACCGGCGCGCTCTACCAGGTACAAACGACGCTCCCTGTAGCGGCGACTCACAAGTTCTTCTTCGTCTTTGCCGATAGTACCGGTAGTTGGACCAATCCTTTTAACCCCAACACCTACATTGGTCCGAACAACTCCGGTGCGAGTGCAAAGCCAGTGATACCTGGTACGATGGATATGCCCAATGATACATCGGGCGACATTGAAGACTCGACGCCCAACATTTAGCTTATCCCTTTGCATGATTGGAAAGAGGCAGGTACCAGATATTCCCTGCTTGTACAAAGGAGCCTGCCTCTTCCCTCAACCAGATTGCTGTATTTGTAATCATATCTTAACCCTTTCATAACCAGGAAGAATCGCTGCATCAAGTACACTTGGGGTAGTGTGGGGGAGTTGTCTGAGCGCAGAGATTGCCAGGCGATGCGGGGGACAGAAGTAGAGCACACTACATCCGTTCTGCACTTTGATACAGCGGTAGCAACACTATCCATGGTCAAGCACCGCGTCTTGTTCGCAAAAGTTGGAGAGTTTTATGCGTAAATTGAACCGTTGGTACCTTATCATAGCATCTGTAGTAATTGTGGCTTTAGGCATCTCGCAGCTACAGCCGTCGGCCTCGCGTCTCACCTATGCCGCCAGGACGCAAAGTGGAGCGACAACTCCTATTACAAAAATCGTCATCATCATGATGGAAAATCACACCTTTGACAACCTTTTTGGACGATTTCCTGGCGCGCAAGGCGTTACGTTGCCACGCGCTTCTAATCCGGTCTCTCGTGATTTCGATCACGCAGGTCCGGTAGAACTTGCAGCAATAAATGGAGGAAAGATGGACCAGACGGCTGCACAGGGCTGGGTCCAATATACGCAGGCAGATATTCCCAATTATTGGAGCTATGCTCAGAACTACGGCCTGGGTGATAATTTCTTTACTTCCGCCCCCACCAGTAGTACCCCTAACCATATTGCAATGGTAGCCGGGCAAACTGGTGGTAACTTTGAAACCACCAAAAAGAAACAGGGGTGTAGTTCCAATCAAAATACGCTTTCCTACTCCAAAGGCTATTCGGGCAACCAGTACTGGAACTATCCCTGCTATAACATTCAAAGCGCCCCAGATTTACTGACGGCGGCCGGACGTACCTGGCGTTACTATAGCCAGTCATCCATCTGGGATGCTCCACTGTATCTCAAATCGCTGTACAATTCACCGAACGATATTCATGATCCCAGCCAGTTTATAAGGGATGTACAGGCGAACAATATGCCCGACGTCTCATGGATTACTCCACCATCAGGTCAACCGAGCGATCATCCCCCCTATCCCCTGCAGGGAGGCCAGAATTTTGTGACCCAGCAAGTCAACGCGGTCATGAATAGCCCCTACTGGAACAATACCGCCATCTTTGTGACCTGGGATGACTGGGGTGGCTTCTATGATTCCGTTCCCCCCCCACAGGTTGATGGGCTTGGCCTGGGAATGCGCGTCCCTCTACTGGTGATCTCACCCTATGCCAAAGCAGGATATATCTCGCGCCAGCAGGGCGAATTCGCCTCGTTCGTCAAATTTATCGAACAGGATTTCGGGTTGCCCAGTCTTGGTCAGCGCGATGCATTGCCGCAGACGAGCAACTTGATGGACTACTTTGATTTCACCCAGACGCAGCCCAGGCTCATCCTGCCACTCCTGAACTATTCAACAGCGTTGGAAATACCGCATTCGTTAGGATGGAGGCAAGGAGCAATGAATGTCTGGGGGTCTGCCAATCCGGCCATCGGGGGGACTTCCACCACCTTCAAGTTTGATATCGTCTATACCCTGCCTACCACTCCGACAGTACATAATGTGATTATTGATGGCGTCACATATCCAATGTCCTATGTTAAAACATACGCGGGCATTGGAGCGCTGTACCAGTACAGTACAACCCTGGGAGTGGGTACGCACAGTTATACGTTTTCCTTCGCCGACAGCGCCGGAACCTATAACCTACCCTTTAGTAGCGTGCCATTTAGCGGCCCCGAGGTTCACCCGTTTAGCCTGCTGAACAATGTTACTCCACAGGTGGCAGCCTATGGTCAACCGGTTACCTACTCAGTCAAGTATATCTCGCCAACAAATACCCCTCCCACCCTGGCCGAAGTCGACATTGATGGCGTTCCCTACCAGATGAAATCGACGGGGGGTACGAATTATCAGAAAGGTGTGATTTTCAAACGTACGACCGGGAGTTTGTCGGTAGGCGAACATTACTACCGTTTCCGCTTTGATGATGGCTCAGGTATCGCCACGTATGAAGGCGGGCCACAGCCCTCAATTCTGCTCTTCACTTTGGCAAACTCGACGGTCAGTCCGTCATCGGGGACAGGCTCGACAGTCTTCACCTTCCAGACGACCTATACCAGTCCGTTCGGGCGCACACCTACCAGGGCCAATCTTTATGTGGATAACGTGGCCTACCCTATGACGTTCGTCTCTGGAACAAATAAGGCAGGAGCTATCTATCAGGCGCAAACCACACTTCCTGTTTCAGCAAACCACAGCTACTACTTTGTCTTTGACGATGGGCAGGGTAGCTGGGCCGATCCTACTTCTCCCACTGTCTATGCTGGTCCCAGCAATACAGGGGTGAGTACACCATCGACGCCAACTGGAACGGTAATTTATCCAGCTAATACCGACTTCAATACTCTGTACGATAGCTACGACCCAACCTGGTAATCGCAACTTGCCCTCGCTACCTCCCGCAGCGAGGGCAAGTTATGATTTTGACTGCAGCACTTGTTTAGAAAATGGAGCAATGTTATGCGTCGATACACGCGCTGGTATCTCGTTATGGCGCTTGTCGCCGTGCTGGGCATGGGTCTCTTGCGATTGCAGCCATTTGCCTCGCGGGCTGCTTCTTTGGGGAGCAAGCAGGTCAGGGGAAGCGCGACGACTCCCATCTCGAATGTTGTCATCATCATGATGGAGAATCACACCTTTGACAATTTCTTTGGGCGATTTCCTGGCGCTGATGGCGTGACTCTACCACTTGCTTCCGATCCTGTGCGTAGCGACTTCGATCATGGTGGCGCTGATGTAGCCGCTGCTATGAATGGGGGGAACATGGATCAATTCCCTACACGCGGCCAGATTCAGTATACCCAGTCGGATATTCCCAACTACTGGAGCTACGCCCAGCAGTTCGGTCTGGGGGATAATTTCTTTACCTCTCTAGCTACCAGCAGCACGCCTAACCATATGGCAATGTTTGCTGGTCAGAGCGGCGGTATCTACGAAACGTCAAACCAATCTGGCTGCAAATCGAAAAAGAACAGCCAGAGCTACTCGGTAGATATGGGCACGGGCAATGCCTACTGGGCCTATCCTTGCTACAACATTCAGACCTTGCCTGATTTACTTGAGCCGGCGGGGCTGACCTGGCGTTACTATAGCAATACTCCTGTGTGGGATGCACCATTGCTTATTCAGTCCCGTGTCTCATCCCCTAACAACATCACCAACCCCAACCAGTTTGTGCAGGATGTCAAGGCAAACAGTATTGCCAATGTCTCCTGGATTACTCCGCCGGGCAACGGTCAGACCGATCATCCACCCGCCTCCCTACAAGGAGGGCAGAATTTTGTGACGGGTGTAGTAAACTCGATCATGCAGAGTTCCTACTGGAACAATACGGCTATTTTCGTCACCTGGGATGACTGGGGCGGCTTCTACGATCATGTGACACCTCCAAAGGTTGATGGAGCGGGCCTGGGACCGCGCGTCCCTTTGCTGGTGATTTCGAAGTATGCCAAACAAGGGTATATTTCGCGCCAGCAGGGCGAATTTGCGTCGTTCGATAAATTTATCGAGGAAGATTTTGGGCTATCGAACCTGGGTCAGCGTGACGCATTGCCGCAGACGAGCGACTTGATGGATTACTTTGACTTCGCGCAAACGGCTCAACCCCCCATGATTCTCAGTCCCATCGCCTACTCAAAGGCGCTCATAGTACCAAGAACGGTCTCCGATTTAGCGAGACCCGGTAAAGTGCTGATCGGATCTCTCAATCCGGCTATCGGTGGAACCAGCACGGTTTTTACCTTTGACGTCATCTATACCTTGCGCTCAACAACGCCTGCCATACACAATGTCACTATTGACGGCGTGTCCTACCCCATGAATCGGACAGGCGCTGTGACGGGGGGGTCGCTCTATGAATACTCCACTACGCTAGGACCCGGCTCCCATAGTTATACCTTTACCTTCTCGGATACCACAGGAACGCTGACTATTCCCTACAATAACCTGCCGTTTCCCGGTCCGGACGTGTATCCTTTCAGTTTAACCGGTATCTCCGTCACAACGGCAGCCTTGCCCGGCAAGAATGTGACCTATTCGCTTACCTACACCTCGCCTACCAACAAACCTCCTACTCTGAGCGAGGTCGAAATCGACAGCGTTCCTTACACCATGCAGTCAAGTGGTGGAACAGATTATACGAAGGGAGTTACCTACACCTTCACGACCAATGCGATGAATGTGATAGGGGAACACTACTATCGTTTCCTGTTTGATGATGGCTCCGGCACGGCTGTCTATGAGGGTTCCCAACTGCCCTCCATTACTCCTCTTCTTTTGACGAAGTCATCGGTCAGCCCAACGACAGGGACGAGTTCGACCGTCTTTACATTCACTACGACCTATACCAGTTCAACGGGAGCAGCAGCAACGACAGCCGACCTGTACGTGGACAACGTGCGATATGCAATGAAGCTCGTTTCTGGCTCCCCCGCCACCGGCGCGCTCTACCAGGCGAAAATAACACTACCTCCGGCGCAACATTCGTTTTTCTTCGTTTTTGGTAATGCCCAGACGTTCTGGGCCGACCCTTTCGCGCCGAAAACCTATTCTGGCCCCAATAATTCTGGAAGCGCGCAATCGGTTCCGGTTGGAACGATCATTACCCCGATCGGAGACGGTGAATCGGACGCGCAGGAAGTACTACCGCAGGCTGATTATGGCTCTTGATCCTGTATAATACAGGCAAGCTCGGAGGCGAATTGGTGGAGAAGAGAAAGACCTGGAGGAGTGAAAATACATGCAACCCCACGCTTCTACTTCCCGGTTAAAGAAGCATACCCCGGAAATTGCTGTGACTACTGAAACGAGACATATTCGTTTCAGGTTGCCATCTTTCCTGCGCAGTATGCTAACGCTCTTGCTCGTTAGCTTTACGGCCATCCTTGTTTCCTGCGGTGGGTCGTCAAACCCCCCGCCGACACCGACCGGCGGGCCAAATGGGCGTTTGATACCAGGAACGGTGCAACCGTCACAAACCGGTCCCTATGGGTTTACCATTTTGCGAGAATTCACGCCGGAAATAGCCGCTCAACTGAAACAGGTCGGTGTGACATGGGTGCGCTTTCAACTGGACTGGGCGAAAATTGAACCCCAACCAGGGCAGTTCGATTGGAGTACGCTTGACAACGTTGTTTCTCTCGTCAACTCCAATGGTTTCAAACTGGATTTTCCTTTACAAAAAGCTCCTGAGTGGGCGAAAAGCCAGACCTGCGGAGGGAAGCCACTGCTCCCAGGCGCCGCGGAGATGACCCGGTACGCCACAGCCGTCGCGCAGCGCTACAACGGTCGCAATGGTCATGGCTTCATGAACAGCATCGAGATTGGCAACGAGGAGTTCGATGACCATCTTCCACCCATCAAGAAGATCATCGACAAGAGCTGCCCTGGAATGAATATATTGCCTATCGCCGGTGCTGACCTGAAGGCCGGATACCAGGCCGTCAAGAGTCAATCCCCGCAGACGCTGGTGGGCATGTTTGCCATCTGGTGGGCGAATACCCTGCATATTCAGAACTATATGCAGTTCCTGTACCAGAACAACTACGGCACCTACTTTGATTATGCCAACTTCCACTATTACCCCTGCGTTGGAAATCAGGATGTGCCAGGGCCGGGAGACCCGGCTGTCACGGTAGGTGATCGACCTTCGTTTACCCTTGCATGGCAAACTATTCGCAACGTCATGGTAAAATACGGCGACTCTGGTAAGCCCATCTGGTTGACCGAGACGGGTTGGCCCACCGGCTCGATTGCACACCCTGAAAGATGCGTAGTCAGCCCTCAACAGCAGGCGCAGAACATGAGCGTTGTGCTGAATGCCGCGTACAACTCACGTGTAATCCAGGAAATTTTCTGGTACACGCTCAACCCGAAAGATAAGGACAGCAGCATTTTGCAGGCGAATGGTCCATTGCCGGCATATTACACGATACAGCAATTTGTCCGGCAACATCCCGGCTGGGGAAAGTAGCCACATCGAGAAGTCTTGATGAAACGAGGGCGGAGGTGATTGGTATCTCTGCCAATCACCTCCGCCCTCGTTTGTGCTCTGACGACCCCTCTGCGTATAATTTACAGACTGAATGCGTAGAGTTTCCCATCAGTAGAACTATTATAGAGCCACCCGTTGGCAAAAACGGGTGAAGCGTATGACGAATTTCCGGTGGTATACGACCAGAGGATCGCGCCCGTTGTGCCGTTAATGGCGTAAAACTTGCGGTCAAACGATGCGAGGTAGACAACGCCGTTGGCGATGGCCGGAGAGCCATAGATGCGAGCGCCGGTAGGCGTTTTCCACAGGATGGCTCCCGTCGCGGCGTTCAGTGCATACAGGTTATTGTCGAGCGAGCCGACATAGAGTGTACCACTTGCTGAGATGGCCTGGGTAGAGATGTTCCCAATGCCAGGCGTTCCGATTGGCGTTGACCAGGCAATCGAGCCATCGCTTTCGTTCAAGGCGTAGACGCTGCCGTTCTTACTGCTGGCATAGATGCGCCCGTTGTACACGGTGATGCCGGAACCGACATCCTGGTCCTGTCCAGACTGGGGGATAGGTGAACTCCAGACCAGCGCTCCGGTTGAAGCATTCAAGGCGATCACGGCTGCGCTTGGGTCGGCAACGCCACTGAAGATGGTGTTCGTGTTCGGGTCTGCCGCGATTGATCCCCAGAATCCGGTACTGTAGGTGTACTGCCAGCGAACGGTGCCGCTTACCTCGTCGAGCGCATAAATGGAACTGTTCAGTGCATCCAGGTGCGAGGTGCCGATGTACAGGGTATTGAATGCCAGCGAGGGGAAGCCGAGCTGGTGCCAGTTCAGGATGACGCTCCACTCCAGTACCCCCGTCTGCGCGTTGATGCCGAAAAATGGTGAAGGAATACCTTCATCGGCATAACCGACGGTGCCAAAGAAGACCATGTCGGTAGCAGGATCGACCAGGGCGGAAGAGAAGCTGCGGAAGATGCACTGGCAGTTAAATTGCCACAGCAGGCTTCCCGTTGTGCTGTTATAGGCATTCAAGCGTCCGTCCATGGTGGGGATGTAGACGACGCCTTTCGCGTAGACCGGGGAAGCTTCCTGGCTGCCACTTACCATCACCGACCATCTTTTTTGAAGGTTGGCAGCGTTGTTTGTGCCAACTGTGTTTTCGTACAGGTTGTTTCGATCATGCACAGTATCGAAACCAAATTCCCCCCAGTTGGTGTTGACTGAGACGGCTGCCGTGAACGATTGCCCGCTCGTCTGCCCGACGCCAAAGATGCTGTGAGCGCCAGCCGTTGCATTCCTGGGAATTGTGACAGCCTTGCTAATATTTCCTTTCGCGCTCGCTGTGACGGTGGCGAGCAGTTTGCCGGATGTACTGGTCCAGAACAACTGAACGAGCTCGCCTGCCTGGAAGCCTGTCCCGTTGACCGTCACGCTCTTGCCGGGAGAATTGGATGCGGGGCTGGCGGCCAGGCCATTACTAATGGTGAACGTGTTCTGCGTTACACTGTTGCTGCTGGCTCCCACTGCGGCTATCGTGTAAGACCCATTGGCGGCCACAGGGATGGCGAAACTCCCTTGCATCGTGCCGGACAATCCAGCCGTGACGCTGCCAACGTTTGTTCCCGTGCCGGGGCCGGTATAGTTCCAGAGGATGTTGACGGTCTCCTGGACCGCGTACCCTTGCCCGTTCACCTTGACTTTGATGCCGACCGGGCCTGACGTAATGCTCAGGCTGGAGCCGGGCGCGACAACCGTGTAGGTATTGGTAGCGGTGATACCGCTGGTTCTACCCACCACTGTGACGGTGTAATTGCCTGGCGCAGCGCCAGCCGGTACGGTAATCACCGTTGGCGCAAGGTAGCCGAAGCCGCTGGTCGCGGCTGATGCGACCGGAGTGGGGTCGTTATTCCAGTAGACATCGACATTCTCAAGGCCGGTGAAGCCATAGGCGCTCACCGTCAATCCTGAATTGGGCGAACCCTGCACGGGCGCGAGGGCGAGCGTAGGCGTGTAGATGATGTACTTATATTTGGCGATAGCGCCGGTCGCCTGACCGATACCCGCGATCTGGTAGGAGGCAGGGTTGGCGTTTGTTGGGATGGTTACGTTAGCGGTGAATGAGCCGTTGGCATCGCCCGTCGCGGTTGCCAGCAACTTTCCACTGCCGGGCTTGCTATAGTTCCAGTACACTTTCACCGCTTCGTTCGCGCCGAAGGCGTTTCCGTAGATCGTGGTGGGCGAGCTGGGGCCGCCTGCCTGTGGGCGCGCGTACAGCTGCGGAAAAAGGGTGTACGTGGCAGTGGCAACGATGTTCGAGTTTTGTCCGACCCCTGCAATTGTGTAGGTACCGGTTGGGGCCAACTGCGAATTGAAGGAGGCACTAAAATTCCCGGCGGCATCGCTGGTTGCAGTAGCCTCTAGAATACCTGTACCGGGCCCGGTATAGTTCCAGTAGACGTTGACCGTCTCGTTCGACCCGAAATTCGTGCCGTTTACCATAAGCGGGGTCTGGTCATCCCGGTTGGTATACGCTCCCGATGTGGGAGTAACCGTGAAGGTTGGATTGGCTGCATGAGCAGCCAATCCAACGGAGAATATGGTACTAACGCTCACAATGATGAAAGCAAGCAGTAGCATCAGTAAAGGAATACTCCGCCTCTTCTGGAAATGATGCCGCCGGGGCATATCTGGACCTCTTGTATGCTGATTCATAGGTGTATGTCTTCCTTTCAGCTTCAGTAGAGATGATGGCAAATGCAGCCATAACTACCCGTTGCTACGGCTTAAATGCATAGAGTCTTCCATCAGCATTGCCCTGGTACAGGACTCCATTAGAGATGCTGCCTGGCCCCATAAAATTCGAGTTTGTTCTTGTATCCTGGAAGCTGAAGAGCTGATTTCCATTCGAGGCATCGAACAGGTAGAGAAATTGCCCTGCTCCTAGCTCTATCACGCCTGGCACAGCAGTGACGCTGGCGGTTGTATCGGCAGGGAGGCAATCTTGCCAGAGTATGGCGCCACTGGCTGGATTGAGTGCAGTCAGGCTTCCAGGGCAGCTTGTGCCATTGATGGTAGTGTTACCAGCTGCTATATAGAGCGTGTTGCCATCCTAGTCGCTTGAAGAAATGCTCGGCCCGGGATTGACAGCCCGTCGGACTTGCCAGAGCGGACCAGCCGCGATATTTGTGCGGTCGAAGGCATAGTAGAAGCCAGCCTTATTTTCAACTCCCAGCATGTTATAGAAGGTGCCATTAATGGTCGTCGTATAGAGGGTCGGAGTGCTGGCAAAGTCGCTATCAGGTATTCGCTCCGCCTTCGGTATCTTCCAGGAAGCAACGAAGGAGAGGTCAGAGGTGTTTAATTCGACCAGTGCTGTCGCCAATGGTGTCAGGGTGCCTTTTACGGCGCAGGTAGCTTTCTCTGCGGTCGTGAAATAAATCTTCCCGGTTGCTTCATCGATGGTTGGAGATGTCCATACGCTTCCGCCGGTGCAGTTAGTTCCGGCCATGACGTCGAAGGTATTTTGGATGGTCCCTGTTGAAGCATTCACCTGTACCAGCTGACCTTGTGGACGGGTTTTGCAATCAGTGGTGGAAGAAATACCGATGTAGACACTGCCATTAAAAACTGCCGGGGGACTAAAGAGGAAACTCTGAGGCTGTGTGCTCATCAGCGTCTTCCAGAGGACTGCTCCAGTATTCGCGTCGAGTGCATAGAGGTTGACATCGCCACCAGGTACCAACAAGACTGTCGTTGTCACACCATTAATGAGAACAGTAGTAACAACACCCGAGCTGGCTACGCCAATGCGTGAATTGTAGCACGTGATTGTCTGACCCAGATTCATCGACCATGCTGGTTTTCCATTGAGATACGTTGCATGTTCTACACCATCCCATGACCCCCAGTAAACCATGCCATTCGCTACGAGCGGTTGCGTCGTAACCCTGCCTGCCGTAGCCACGAGTGTCCAGTATCGCTTCAGGTTTGGAGCCGAGCTTGTATTGATGATCGTCTCGGCGCTATTGAATCCCGTGCGCGCGTTGTTCATCATGTACGTTGTCCAGTCGCCTGCCTGAGCGTGAGCGGCTGGTCTTGTAGCAAGAAACGTTGCCAGTAGCATTACCAGCGTTGCCACGATTGTCGCGATATGCACTCGATAGCTTTTCCACTTTCTCCGCATAACGCTCTGTCCCAATTTCATAACCATAACCTTTCCGCATAGAACCCGATTTTGCGCAAAATAGTCAATGATTTTTACTATAGTTGCGCTTGAAGTGTAACATGAGGGATGAGAGATTTAGTTGCGTTTTCGTTAAGAAAATGCGGCAAAAATGGAAAGAAGGTTGAATTCTGTCAACCTCCCTTGTAATCACCTTCTTTTCGTCGGCAAGCTGGAGATTATTTACATAAGCCCGTGGGTTTGATAATGGCCGAAGCTACCGCGTTGGGACTGGTTGAAGCAAGCATGACATGATGAGGAAAACCATTGGTATTGCCAGCAACGAGCCTCCCGGTCTCGGAATAAAAGGCGGTGGCGATAGTTTGTGCAGGCGCGAAGAAAAGGCTCCTCTTAGGGGTATAGGTTCCAATTGACCATACCAGTTGAACCGAACCGGCGTTGCTGTCAGGAGCAATCGTAATGGTGGCAGTATAGGTGACGGTGATGGTTGTGCCGCACGTTATGCCAGTTATAGTCGTCGGGCTTACTGAAAGCGCAATACTTTGAACGAGGAAAGGTCCGGGCAGTCTACAAGTGCCGGTTGGTCCAACAGCAGAGGAAGTGATTGTGCTGCCGGGATTGTCGACGGTGATGGTGCCTGTCAATGGAGAAGAGTTCAACTGAAGAGAATAATTGTTCAGAGTGTATGTTACCGTTTTGCTGGTTTCGCCTGAGGCGAAATTCACACTTCCAGCTATATTTGTGTGGTTGATATTCCATGTAAATGGCATCGGTCCGCCTGTGCTGCCACTATTTACAGTGATGATGGCATTGAATGTTACACTGGTTGTTGTACCACATGAGACGCTAGAGAATGAATCAGGGCTGACCGCAATAATTACACCTGTTGCATGCGGGGGTATAGGCGTGAGCGCAGCCGTAGGAGAGGGTGTGCGCGATGGAACTACCGTCGCGAAAGTTGTATCTGTTGGCGTTGGGGTTTGATTTGACGAGCCAGTATTTGAACTGCCACATCCTACTATCACCAGGGAGAGCAAGACTATTGTTATCAAGCGTTTAAACATTTTTACCCTCTTTAACGAGACCAACTCTATCTGCACAAAAGAGAGGAAGTCCTCTAAATAACTGAATAATATAGGTAACATATCTCGTCCATATCCGTGTTGCATACCTCACTTATTATACTACAACCTTGCCAATCTCAGGTCGATATGCTGCCTCTCGTCGATTCGGCCCTTTGTAGTACATTTGAGGTACATATGTGATGGTCTATTCAGTCAGTCGTTACAAAGATAGGTATCTGTCGAAACATTCAGCGTGCATCTGGTTAGCAGGCATCATCTGCTGCTCTACGGCTGGAGGCACGACACAGGCAAATGATAGGCGAGTAAACGTGTCAGAAATTTCAGCAGGTTCAGGGAAGATTTCAATAACTGTTGATGAGTCTGCCGACCCGGCTATTGAATCGTTACCTGCCCCCGGTGCGGATATACCTTCCATCAGCCATAACGACATCCTGGGAATCGGTTTTCTTCGTTTTCGGCTTAGCCTGGCGAATCTTCGCCCCGGTCGTGGTTTCTTACATAGGCGTTTTAGCTTCGCAGAGGCGGCGGCGCTCTTTCTCACAGCCTACCTCGCTTCACACATTCTGGGCCTGGTGCGCCAGGTCATCTTCAACGCACTATTTGGCGCAGGCCCTGCGGCAAATGCCTACTACGCGGCATTCCGCCTGCCGGATACACTGTTTAGCCTGATTGCAGGTGGAGCGCTTATTCAAGCATTCGTCCCTGTCTTCGTCTCCTACGAGAAAGAGCGTGGACGACAAGAAATGTGGCGTCTCACCAGTCTCGTCTTTCATCTATTGCTCGTTGTGCTGACGGCACTTACGCTGATTGCCGAGTTTATGGCACCCGTATTCGTCAGTAACTGGCTGGTGCCAGGGTACTCATCGTCTGAGCAAGCCCTGACGACCACCCTGACACGTATTATGCTCGTGCAGCCATTGCTTCTGGGACTGGGCGCTCTTTTTACCTCAATCCTGAATAGCAAGCGCCAGTTTTTCCTACCGGCGCTTTCGATTGCCGTGTACAATGCCGGTTTGATTGGAGGATTGCTGGTGGCCCTGGCGGTGCCTGGCGTAGGCATCTATGGACCGACGGTGGGTGTTGTGATTTCAGCGCTGATTCAGGTACTTGTCCTGGTTCCCGGGCTGGTGAAGCAGGGAGTGATATATACACCCACGTGGAATCTAAAAGAGACTGGACTGCGTGAAATCCTCTCACTGCTTGGCCCCAACATCATTTCGGTCATTGTGCTTACTGCTGGCCTGATTATCGATACCGCCATTACATCTTACATGAAGGATAAAGCCAGTCTTTCAGCTATCCATAATGCGCGTTTACTCTTTGACTTACCAATAGCCTTCCTGGGTCAAACGCTGGGATTGATCGCGTTGCCTCAGCTGTCGAGACTGGCCGTCGATGGGCGGTATATGCGCCTCCGCAGCTTGACGATGAAGATCCTGGGTGGAGCGGTGCTGATAAGCGTACTTGTAGCTTTCCTGCTCTACCTTTCAGGCAGACCACTTATTCGCCTGTTTTTGCAGCGTGGCGCTTTTACTGCTCATGCATCGTCTCTTACCGTACTTGTACTGATCGGTTTTGCTGTTGGATTGCCGGGTCGTGTTGCTTCTGATCTCTTAATACGGAGTTTCTACTCCATTAAAAATGCGGTCGTTCCACTGATCACTAATCTCCTTGCCTTTGCGATACGTATGGGTATCTTGCTCATGCTCTTGAGGTTACTTAAAGGCAAGTACTTGCTGCTGGCAATTCCACTGTCGATTGGAGCAGCACAAACGCTTGAGGCAGGGGCGCTCTTCCTGTTGTTCTTCTTTTACTCTCTCAAAAAATTGCAGAGAGAGCGAGAAACAACGGTGAGCGTTCAGGCAAACACTGTCGATGTCCATGAGATGGAGGTTGATGAATTTTAAATCGCGGTGCGCTCGCGTCTTTCGCAAATGTAGGGCAGATGCTTGTAGGGACGCGATTCATCGCGTCCCTACAAGCACCGACGTTTTCCCGCAAGGACACAGGGCCGGGAGGATAACTCGTCCTTGTACTATCTGGCGTCCTATGCTATGCTAGACGCATGATGACGCCGCAAAACCTGCTGACGACGCTACTGCACATGGATGAAAGCGCGGGCTATGCTGTTCTGCAAAAGCAGATAGCCTCATTAAATGGTGATGCTCAACAGCAGTTGATCGAGTCGATCAAGCGCGAAGCGGATAGGCGTTGGGGGGATGAAACGCATCTCGCCTATCAACTGGCCGGTCATTTACTGAGCATCGGCGATCTGACGGGCAGCCGCTATGCCCACGCGTTGGGGTTGATGACGCGGGGTGAGGCGCTGCGGCGTTTGGGACGCAATGCGGAAGCTATCAAATTTCTCGATGCCGCGGGAAAAGAATTTCTCTCCGTGGGAGATGAGGTCGGCTGGGCGCGCACGCGCATTGGCCGTGTCAGCGCCTGTTTGCAGTTGAATCTCACGGCTGAGGCCCTGCGAGACGCTGCCGCCGCTCGCGAAGTCTTTATTCGCTATAACAATCTGAAACGCGCCGGGCAGATTGATGTGAATGCCGCGATTATCCACTTTGAACTCGGCCAGTATGAACAGGCATTGCGCCTGTATGATCGCGCTATTGAGACCTACCTGTTACTGCACGAAGAGGTTGATCTCCTGATCGCGCGCGCGCGCGGCAATAAAGCCCTTGCCCTGGCCGCGCTGGGCAGGTTTCGCGAAGCCATCGCCATTCACCAGCAGGCCCGCGCCACCTTCGCGACCTATGAGAATCAGAAAATCTCTGTTGCGCGCGAGGAACTGAATATCGCCGAGATTTACGCGGCGCAAGGACACTATAGCGCGGCTTTGCTGCTCTTTAACCGCAGCCGCGAGTATTTTAGCAGTTACGCGATGGAATTACCTGCTGCCGAGGTTGCGCAGCAAATCTGTAACTGCCTGCTGCGTTTGAACCGCTCACGCGAAGCCTACGCGCTGGCCGGCGAACTGGTGGTGTACTTCCGCCATTCTCAGAGTTACCGGAGCAACCTGGCGCAGTCCCTGCTATACCAGGCAGAAGCGGCCATGCTGGCGGGTGATTTGACCGGTGCTTACGAGAAGCTGCGCGAGGCCCGCACGATCCTGGAAGATATGGGTCTTATGGCGCTGGCCTCCAAGGTGCGTTTGCAGCAGGCGGAACTCCATTTTGTCAGCGGGCAGTATGACGAGAGCCTGCGCGAGGCGCGCTCTGTCGCCGATGCTTTCGCGGAGCAAGAAGCATTGCCGCAACTGGCGCGGGCCGCGCTGCTCCAGGCGCGCATACTCGCCAATCTTGGCGATACCGCGTCGGCGCAGGAACTGTGCCAGCAGGCGTTAGATATTGCCCAGGGGCAGGGTTTGCTCGATTTGAAATACGGCTGTGATTATATGCTTGGGCAGATTGCCGAGTTTCATCAGAACACGCAGGCGGCAGCGCACTACTACGAACGCGCGATCAAGGGTATCGAGGATGTGCAGAGCCATCTTGTGCTGGACGAACGCAGCAGCTTCCTCGAAGATAAGGGCGCGGTATACCAACGCGCCATGCTGCTGGCGCTGAGGCAGCAAAGGAAGGAACAGGCTCTCATTTACGTCGAAAAAGCCAAATCGCGTGTGCTGGGCGATTACCTGCGCAACAATATCGATATTCGCCTGCGCGCGGCGGATAAGGCCAGCGAGGCTATTCTGGAAGACCTGGCGCACCTGCGAGAGGAACAGGCCTGGTACAGTTCGATTGTCTACGACGCGGAGTACGAGGCCAATCTGAGCGACACCGCTGTGCTGCGTATACGCGCTATGAAGCCGGGGCAGGCGCGCCAGGAGATGCAGAAGCGCGAGCGCGGCATCGAACACCTGCTGGAACAGATACAGCTACGCCTGGCGGGAGACCTGGCCTCGCGCTCGCGTTCCAAATGGACGGACAGCATTATTACCTCGCTCTGGCAGAAACTTGAGCGCAACACGTTGATGCTGGAGTATTATCTGACCGAAAGCGACCTGCATATCTTCCAGATGACGCGCGCGGGAGTGGAAACGCTGGTTATTCCTGGCGTTGTACCCCGGCTGGAGCGCCTGCTCTCGCTGTGGCGCGTCAATCTTGACCTGGCGGCGCAGGCCAGTGGCGCGCTGGACCGCTCCTCAGCCTTCGCGGGCCTGCAGGAAAATAGCCTGGGGCTGTTGCAACGCCTGTACGATGTGCTACTGAAACCGGTAGAATCGGCCCTTGAGAACTGCGAACACCTGACCATCGTTCCCTATGGCCTGTTGCACTACCTGCCGTTTCATTGCCTCTTCGATGGCGTGCAGTTTGTGATTGAACGCATCAATGTCTCTTACCTGCCAGCCGCCGCGCTGCACGACATCTGCCGCAAACGCGGTAAGGACATTCGGCTGAAGGGTATTCACCTGCAAAACTCGCTGGTGATGGGACTGTCAGACAATGGACGGCTGGCCTTTGCGCGGCAGGAGGCCGAGGCCGTGGCGAAGCTGCTGGGCGCGCCCTGCGCCCTGAACGAGGCGGCTACAAAGGCGCTGCTGGTAGAGGTGGGGCCGCACAGCCCCATCGTGCATATTGCCGCGCACGGTATGTTCCGCCTCGATGCCCCCAACTTTTCGCATATCCAGCTTGCTGACAACAAACTGGATGCCATCGATGTCTTTAACCTCGATCTCTCATCCTGTTCGCTGCTGACGTTGAGCGCGTGCGAGACTGGCCGTGCCATCGTCAAGGGCGTCGATGAGGTGATCGGGCTTGGTCGCGGCTTCCTCTATGCCGGGGCAGCCTCGCTTTTGCCCACGCTGTGGAAAGTCGATGATGCCAGCAGCGCGGAACTGATGGAGATGTTCTACCAGGCCCTGTTGAGCGATTTGCCCAAAGCCGCCTCCCTCGGTGGGGCGCAGCGCGCATTCCTGGCTCGCTCGCGCAGCTCTATCCGTCCCTATCGCGTCCATCCCTACTTCTGGGCGGGATTCCAGCTGATCGGCGACGCGGGGGCGTTATGAACTATCTCGCTTTGCCGCGAGCCTTGACCTCGTTGCGCTCACGCAATTTTCGTTTATACTGGTTCGGGCAGATGATCTCGATGATGGAGAGCGAACCCTGTGAAATATCTGGTACCAGACTATGTTTATACGCCTGAAGGATTGCAGGCCAACAAAGCCATCTCGATAGCCGATGATGGACGGATTGGCGCTATGATGCCGTATGCAGGAGGGCGCACACTTACCGCTACAGATACAGTAGCTGCCGAAATAGTGATGCTTCCTGGCATAGCTCTTTTGCCCGGCTTCGTCAACGCGCATAGCCACGTCTTTCAACGGGCGTTGCGCGGGCATACCCATCGCCCGCTTTCGCACCAGGATACCTTCTGGACGTGGCGGCGGGCCATGTATGCGGAGGCGCGGCGATTGACGCCCGACCTGCTGTACGAGGGAGCGGCACGCGCGTATCGCGAGATGCTGGCGTCGGGCTATACGACCGTGGGCGAATTTCACTACGTGCATCACCAGCCTGACGGTACGCCCTATGCCAGCCCCAACGCTATGTCGCAAGCGGTGTTGCAGGCGGGTCATGACGCGGGTATACGGGTGGTACTGCTTATGGCGGCTTACGCTCAAAGCGGCTTCAACCAGCCGCCGGAAGAGGGGCAACGGCGTTTCTGCGATGTCTCGGTCGAAGCGTATCTTGCACGGGTGGAGTCGCTGCGAGAGAAGGGCGTTCCGGTGGGGGTTGCGCCGCATTCGGTACGCGCGGTGCCTGAAGGCTGGTTGCGCGCCATCGCTTCATATAGCCATAAATACGAGCTGCCACTGCATGTTCATGCCGGTGAGCAGGTGGCGGAGATAGAGCAATGCCGGGTCGCTTATGGCTGCACGCCCGTTGAACTGCTCGAACGTTTCGGCGCGTTGGGGAGCCTGACGACGGTTATTCATGCCACACACGCCAATGCAACTGAGATTGGCCTGCTTGCTCGCTCTGGTTGTACGGTCTGTGTTTGTCCAACGACGGAGGGCGACCTGGGCGATGGCATCGCTCCCTACGCGGAACTGCTGGCGCAGGGCATTCCGCTTGCTATCGGCTCCGATAGCAATACGCGCCTCGACCCTTTCGAGGAACTGCGCTGGGCCGAATATAGCGCGCGGATGCGCTACCAGCGCCGCCGCGTGCTGGTAGCTGACGCGATGGCATCGCCCGGGCCGTTACTGCTTGAATATGGCACGCGCAACGGCGCGAAGTCGCTTGGCATAGAATCGGGCGTAATTGCGCCAGGGATGCTGGCCGATTTTGTGGCAATTGATGTGAAGCATCCATCATTAGCGGGTTGGAATGCTAATGATGTGCTGGATGGATTGTTCTTCGGGGCGTCGGCGGAGGTTGTGGTGGGAACGTGGGTAGGTGGGAAGAGAATACGTTGATCTATCCTATTTACGGGCCGATTTCGGCTTCACCGGCCCTGTCCAGGCGGAACTGGCGGAACGCGGGTAACAGCCATGTTAGCGCGAGGACGCCAACTACACACGCCATCCCGCCTGTTGTTGCCGATATCTGCGCATTCGTAACAGAAGCGACGAGGCCCGACTCCACATCGCCCAGGCGCGGCGAACCGTTCGCTTGAGCTAACCAGACTGCTGTGATGCGCCCGCGCAGGTTGTCCGGAGTGGAGAGTTGCAGCATACTGCTGCGCAAAACTTCCGATATAGTGTCTGCCCAACCGGCAAAGGCAAGCATGAGTAGCGCGAGGAGAAGCCATGTGCTGAGGCCAAAGATGGTAATGGCAATTCCCCATAGTCCCACCATTACGAGAACTGCTCGACCGGGGCGCGCAATGTGGCCGACCCAGCCAGAACCAGCCGCGCCGATTAACGCGCCCGCGGCGGGCGCTGCGTAGAGCAATCCAACAACCTGCGCTCCACCCCGGAAGACCGTCAGGCCAAAAGCGGGGAAAAGAGCGCGCGGCATACCGAAAACCATCGCGTCGATATCAATGAGAAGAACCCCTTGTATGACGGGACGGCCTCGCACATACTGTATTCCTTCGCGAAACGATGTCCAGCTGGCAACTCTCCCCCCTCCCTGCGGTGGTTGTGAAGGCAGAAGGGTAACGGCGAGGAGCGCAGCGCCGTAGGTAGCTGCGTCCAGCCAGTAGGCGATGGATAGATGGAAACGACTGATGATCAGTCCCGCGAGGGCAGGGCCTACGACCGCTCCTGTCTGATAGAGTAAGGCGTTGAGGGCTGCGGCCGCCGGAAAAAGTTCACGCCGGACGAGATTGCGCGTTGCGGCTCCGCGCGCTGGTCCATCAACGCCAGCAATACCTGCCAGCAATGCTGCCAGGAGGTAGAGAAGCCAGACTGATGGGTGAGGGAATAAGGTGATGGTCGCCAGCGCCACTGTAGTCAGGAGTAGGAGTAATTGTGTGATGAAGAGGACACGCCGGCGATCTATAGCGTCGGCAAGCGTGCCTCCATAGAGCGTAAAGAGCAAGGTTGGCCCTAATTGAACCAGTCCGATGAGACCTACAGCGAGCGAGGAGCGCGTCAGTATGTACACCTGGAAAGGCAGCGCAACGACAGTCAGTTGCGTGCCGAGTAACGAGACAAGCTGGCCCCAGAAGAGCCTGCGATACGGGACAGACTCGCGCAGGGGAGAAAGGTCAACCAGTAGACGTGGGGGCCGCATGAATACCTTCCTTCAGATGTTACAATATCGTTACACTATTGTAACATATACGTTGCAGTATGACAAGGGAAGTAATGAGGAAGACGATGATAGATGATTCACTGCTTGCTGCGGCGATAGTAGCATTGCAAGAGGTCGGATGGAAGAACCTGACGCTCGAACGGGTGGCAAACGCTGCTGGCGTCTCGCGTGTGACACTCTGGCGGCAAGGCGTTACCCTGGAGCAAATTGTTGAAGGACTTTTAGTGCGGCTGACGAGTGAATACCGGGAAGCGCTCTGGCCCACCTTAACAGCAGAGGGAAGCGGGTGGGTGCGTCTCACGGCGGCGCTTACCGCTTTATGCGATGTAGCTGAGCGGCATCTGCCACTGCTGCTCGCGAGCGATACCATCTTCCATGAAGCGCACGATTTCACGCAGACAAGCTTTACTGAGCCTCTTGCGCGGCTGCTGCGCGATGGCATGAGTGATGGATCAATTCGCGACGTGGATAGTCACGAAATGGCCGATGTGCTCTTTAATACGGTATGTTGGACATTTGTACATTTACGCTCGCGACACCGGTGGACTCCAGAACGCATCAAAGCGCTCTTGCTTGACCTCATTCTGGAGGGGCTTGCGCCTCGAAAATAACAGTCAAAAACCCCTGGCTGTTTTCGTTTTAGGAGTAAGGTCTGCTCTGCCTTTTCTCGGTCGTTCGCCCGGATCGGGCTCCAGCGCGGGCGTCTCTTCAATCATGCGCAGGCTCTCGGCGATGGCGCGGTCCAGTTGTGGATCAACGCCGTTGACGTAGTCCTGCGGCGCGATATCGACCTCGATATCGGGGTCGGTGCCGTAATTTTCCACGTTCCAGCCCACGTCTTTGAACCAGAAAGCGTATTCCGGCTGGGTAGTCTGGGTGCCGTCAACCAGCGCGTGACGAGGGTTAATGCCCACAACGCCGCCCCACGTGCGTTTGCCGACCAACGGGCCGAGCTTCATCAGTTTGAACGAGTGGCTAAAAATGTCGCCATCCGATCCGGAGTGCTCGTCGGTCAGGGCCACCATGGGGCCGCGCGGTGATTCTGCCGGGTAGGGTTCGGGTTGGCCCCAGCGCGCGAAATCGTACCCGATGCGCCGCCGCGCCAGCTTTTCGAGCAGCAGGCCGGAGACCATGCCCCCGCCGTTGTGGCGCACATCGATGAGCAGCGCGGGATAGTCGTACTCGGCAAGGTAGCTGCGGTGAAATTCCGCGAAGCCCCGGTATCCCATGTCTGGAATATGGATATAGCCGACGCGCTCCTGCGATTGTTCATGCACGTAACGGCGGTTTTGATCGACCCATTCGCGGTAGCGGGCGGTCATCTCGCTGCTTAAAGCTTTGACGGTGACGACGCGCGTTTCGCCGCTGGCCGCGCTTTCGATGGTCAGTTGTACCTCGTTGTTGGCCTGGCTGACCAGTAGTTCCGCCGGGCCGCGTTCGGGTGTGACGCGCTGGCCGTTAATTGCCAGCACAGCGTCCCCCTCCTCGATGTTCAGGCCGGGGCTGGTGAGCGGCGAAGTGGCTTTGCTATCGGATGGATCGCCCCATACGATATGCGCGATACGATAGCGCTGGTTTTCTTCATCGTAGTCCCAGTCAACGCCCAGGTAGCCCTGCTGGTAATTGGGGGTCTGCCGGTATTCGCCGCCGCCTTCATAGGCGTGGGATGTGCCTAACTCGCCCTGTAATTCCCAGAAGAGGTCAGAGAGTTCTGAACGCGAGGAGACGCGCTCGACGAGGGGCGCGTATTGCGCGTGAACCCTGTCCCAGTCGATACCCGCCATATCCTCGGTCCAGAATTGCTCGCGCTGCAAACGCCAGGCCTCGTCAAACATTTGTTTCCACTCGGCTGCCGGCTGCACCGACACCTTGACGCGGCCCAGGTCGATCCAGCCGGTTTCGCGGTGGGTGCGCTCGGTGTTCTCTCCTCTGGGCGCTTTGTCGCCCGCTTTTAAGACGCGCAAGCGCGAGCCTGTGCGATAGAGCAGGGTTTTAGCGTCACGCGATAGCTCGAAACGGCTCACGCCATCCATGAGAAATTCTTGCTTCTGCGTTTCAAACTCGAAGCTGTCGATGCGCCCTTTAGGCTCGTGGCTGCCGCCGGGAGCCTGGTTGATGGTGCCTTCGATGGGAAAGGAGAGGAACAGCGCTTTGCCCTTGATGCCGAGAACGCGAGTGTAGAGCCCTTCTGAGACGGGGAAAGCCACAACGCGCCGTGTGATGCCATCCAGGTCGATCATAATAGGCGCGGGTTTGCCGTTACCTGTTTCTTCTTTTTTGGCGTCGTCCTGCTCTTTACCGGTTTCTTCTGCCTGCTCGCCCGCTTTTGCTGCCCCATTCTCCTTTTCTTTTTCCTTGTCCTTCTCTTTGTCGCCGGGTGCTTTGGGTTCGGGGATGAACGGAGATTTCAAGTCGGGCTGCAACATGATAGCGTAGGGCTTGACGCCACGCGGGAAGCTCCATTCAAAGTGCAGGTTGTCGGCGACGGGATTGAGGACGCGCTGCCCCAGGAAGTAGAGATATTTCCCTTCAGGATCGAAGGCGGGCGAAAAATCTCGCAGGATGGGGTCGGTCGCCATAAAAGTTTCGCCGCTCTCCACGTTGCACAGCTTGATGGCTGCCTTGCGCCGGATGCCCGTGAAGCCGTATGCCAGCCAGCGCCCGTCAGGAGACCATGCCGCGCCTTGAATGCGTTCGTAATCGCTGCGATCAAGCACGCGCGCGCTGCTGGCTTCGAGGTCTACCACAATCAATTCGTTGCGGTGATTGGTGATGGCTACTGTATCGCCGGTGGGCGAGACAAGCAGGTGTACAGCGCGGCCAAACTCGATGTCGCTATAGACTTTCGGTTCGCTGGCGTCTTCGGGGTTGAAGACCACCAGCGCTTCGCGCCCGATTTCGTCGCTGATGGCTACCAGGCGTTTGCCGTCGTTGAGCCATTCGAGCAGGCGATAGCGCACTCCATCGGGCGCGCCGTGCTGGAGGACGGGTCCTTCCCAGTTGCCAAATGAAAAGGCTTTGCCGCGCGTGGTGATTGCCAGCGCGTACCCCTGCGGGTGCAGCGTGGCGCTGTGCAGGTTGCGCCCGGCGAAGACGAACTTGCGGTTGCGCTGCGCGCGAGAGCCGGGCAAGCTAACGTGCAGTTGGCGCGAGCGCGAGGCGGCAGGGTCGAACAAGTAGAGGTCCGCGCCCGCGTGGTAGACCATGCGTTGCCCATCGCTGGACAGGTTACGCGCGTAGAAGTCCGAGTGTTCGGTATGGCGGCGCAAGTCTTCGCCCTGTGGTGTGCAGGAGTAGATGTTGCCGATGCCTTCATGGTCGGAAATGAAGTAGATGCGCTCGCCTACCCAGCAGGGCGCGGCGATATTGCCATCCAGACGCAGCAGTCGCTCGAAGATGCCGTTGCCCTCGACATCGCACCACAGATGCCCGGCGGTGCCACCCCGGTAGCGTTTCCAGCGCGCCGGTTCGCCAATATTGCGGCCGATTACCACGCCGCCGCGTGGCCCATAGGATAGGGCATTGGCCTGCCCGACGGGCAGCTTGCGCGGTTGTCCGCCCCGGGGCGAGATGGCATAAATGAATTCCTGCCCCCACAGCGACTGCCCCGTATTGCTGGAGTACAGGATGGCATCTCCCGCGGGAGACCAGCCGGCGACCTTGCACGATGCGCCCTGGAAGGTGAGTCGCCGCGCAACATCGCCCTCCGACGGCATGACGTACACTTCGTCCGGGCCTTCTTCCTCTCCTACGAATGCCAGCAGCGTGCCGTCTGGCGAAAAGTGGGGTAAACGCACCTCACCCACTCCGGCGGTGAGACGTTCGGCGCGTCCGCCCTCGCTCGATACGCGCCACAGGTCGTCTTCGGCGACAAAGACGATGGTATCCTGGTGAATAGTGGGAAAGCGAACATATCCTTGAGCCGGCATACGTACTCCTCATTGTTGTATTAGCGTGTGGTGAGTGCTATGGCTATCTACAGTATGTGTAGAGACATGACGTGTGGTACTACCTTGACGATAGTGAATAGTATTGTAACACGAATATTCTGGAACTGTCGAGATACTTGCGGTTTGTAGCAGTCCGTCAAGCTTCATGGAGCCACTTTAGCTGTCATTCTGAGCGAAGCGAAGAATCACAAGTCGGCGGGAGATTCTTCGCTTCGCTCAGAATGACAG
>JADEYI010000464.1_pt1 | contig 55940 bp, 92 predicted proteins | sample 8542331 | NCBI WGS metagenome assembly JADEYI01 (sample SAMN16510988, study PRJNA670497) | mine drainage metagenome | isolation source: biofilm near Copperflume 1 | place: Germany: Marsberg coppermine Kilianstollen | collected 2018-02 | reverse complement strand
TACCCCTTGATGGACTCGCCAGATCCAAGCAAGACCCAATCAACCGTGGGCACGGAGCTCAGTATTTATACCGCCCCCCGCCAGCTGGGGCCACACAATTGCCCTCACAATGGAGCACATTAATATCGCACTTCAGGGGATGCAGCCATTCTGATTGGATGAGGAATGAAAATGTTGGTGCAGAGCACTTACCCTTCGGCAAGACCAACACGCAACCCCTCATCCCCAGCGTGTCTTTAAGTGGGAATCCAGGCTTGCAAAGCTGTCCATCGCCTATCTCACCAGCTTTTCTAAAGCTCCTGAACAACAAAATATAAGTGTCAGTTCCAGCATCTGCAACAATCTTTCAATTGCTTGGCCATAAAAAGGTATGCATGGTAGATGCCTTTTAAGAGACGCTTCACCAAATGCAGGATCAATTAAACTTATCATTCAGCCAGGCAGCCCACCTTGGGTACCCACCGAGGGGTACGGTCTAACCGCATGATGGCCCTTATGAGGGGCGATTGCCCTGTGAATATGAAGTTTCCCTGATTCCCAACATTCCCTCTAGAGAGCAATTATGAATCACAATAAGCCACTATTGTTCTCGCAAGCTTCGGCCATCGTTTGTTCTATGGGATCGGCAGACATGGCACCTGCCCACCCGTTGAGCACGACTTGCCTTCTAGCATGGAACAAGTGTCAGCAGCTGCCAATCATCAATCAGAATCAGCGAAACACTGGGCGCGAGCAGTCGAAACATCCGATGGGCTCGTTCGCTGAAGGAGCCAAGGGTTAAGGGATGATAATGGTGTTGAAGGGAGTTTTACGAACCCTGCCATGTGTCCTTCTGATTTGTCATCCCAGAGCAGCTTCCAAGGATCTGATCAATCTTTTCTGGTCTTGACAAAGCTGAAATGTCCCAAAAATCTTTGTAAATCTCGTATGCATACTTGAGAGCAGCAGCATGATTCAACCAGGCTTCAAAACAGTGTGTATGTTCTGTGCTCTCCTTGTAAGCAGCAGTGCCCAGCCTACTCCAGGCCCGTCAGCAGATGCTGGCTCACAGATTGGAGCGCCCGCTCCAGGACCAGCGAGCTCGAGGGTCCAGACCCGTGACCTGACGCAGTCGCCTTTCTCACGTGTGGCATTGTGCGCTCCATTCACAGTTCTTGTGCAGCCATCAGAAGGGTATGAGGTCACAATTGACGCCGACGAGGCCGTGAAAGAGGCTATCACTACCCTCATTGATGGCGACACGCTCCTTCTGGAGTCCAATGCCTTCACGACAACAAACCCCATCAAGGTCACCGTTGGCCTACCAGCTACTGCACTGTTCGCTGTTACAGCTCGCGGCACCTTTCCCGCGATCGTAGCACCAGGATTCACAACACCGAAGCTTACAATCAATGCTCAAGGGACGTCACAGCTCAACGTGCTAGGGATAGACACGGGAATGCTGATTCTTGTGAATTCGGGGTATGTCCTAGCCTGGGTCCCAATTGACCTTACTGAAATTGAGACACCTTGGCACCTCTGTTGTTATTTTTGGATTTGTGTCACCAGTGTAAGCTGTAGTGAGGACCTTTCTCTTGTAGGTGTGTACTTCCATATTGGTGGTAGCTTTCCTCTCCTGACAGTGCGGCCATGAATGCAGGACTGGATCATCCGTGGTGACAGGCAACATTACGACTGCCGTTTTGAAGAATACAGGCACAGGAAACGTTTATGTCTCCGGCGTAAACACAAGCGCAACCATCACATCTTCAGGGACGGGGGATCAGTACGTGCTTGCTGCAAACGGTATGCTCCAAGCATGCAGCTTCTATGTAGTCTTTGTACTCCCGTGTTGCCCTTCTCATTCCAGCTGTCATCACATGTAAAGTCAATGTCAATTAATGTCATCTGTGCAGGCAATGTGCAGCTGACAGGAAGCTCCACTGGGCTTGGCAAAGTGATCTACAACCAAGGAGTCTGCAACGTTGGGGTACAGCCAGGCTTCCTTTCACTTGCCATATGCTGTTTGTGCAAATTGTGCCTCAGATTAACCAGCTCATCATCTACATGGTAGGGAAGTCAGATACTCAATACGATTGACCTTCTCTCTTCAGGTTCAATCAATTCGTGTGGTGTTTGCAGGGTCAGTCCTGGGTGTTTGGACCGACCTGTAGGCAGGTGCAATTTTCCATGCCTGACACCTCACTGTCGTGGAGCTGCGGCATCCAGAACACTGGCAGGGCGGCCTGCAGCGGAGGTGAGGATGACTCACCTCCAGTGCGACACAGCCAGCTCACCACCTCAAAAGCCTAAATAGTAGTCATCCTTGAAGTTAAATCCTGCACGCTCCTTACAGTACTCATTATTTCTGTGTACAAAGCCGCCTGTGAGGTTGCAGTGATACGACTTCTCCTTGGTTGTGATGCACTGCTGATCTGTGGGACAGGCTCGGGTTCTGCCAATGGGGTTAGCGGTAGCTGCATGCAAGTGCCCGTTACATACCCACCAGCCGGCGGCTACGGAGCAGCATGACCTTGCAGCCTGTTGCCTCAGATCAGAGCGCGAGTGTCATCAAGCAAGCTTGCTGGGACGCCCTGCGCAGGTTCTGGCTCGGTCAACACTGTCAACAACTGCCCAGCCTCCCCGGTGACCTACCCGGCAGGGGTGGGCCAAGTCAGCTCTTACAGCCTGGTTGACAGCAAGATCGGGAGCGTCCTAGGCCTGGACACCAACACCGCGCCTGCGCAGGCCGGTGCAGCCGCCTCGGGGGCAGCGCCAAACACTCCTTTGACGGTGAACGGCCTCGCAAACGGCGTGAATAATGCTGGGACAGGCAATGGGCAGGGGAATGGAGAGGGCAACAGTGGGGCTGGCAATGGGAACCAGAACGGCAACAACAACTCAGGGAGCTTGAACGGCAACGGCAATGGGATCGGGAATGTGGGGAATGGCAACGGAGTCAACAATGGCAATGGGAATACCAACTCGCAAGGCTGATTCGGTGACTGCCTCAAGAATAGGCTCGGCTCCCCAGGCATCTGAGTCAGATGATCTGACAAGCAAGAATGAATTCTACTGGAACTCAAACGAGAAGTTCAGGCCCTGCTGTGCCAGGGCAATCTGACTGCATTAATCTTCTTGCCTTGACTTGCTCTGCGCTGGTGCTACTGAAAAGCTAGTGATAAAAGTTTATTAATCTGACTGTTGTCATCAAGAGACCATACACCATTTGGTGTGTACCTGTTTGTTTTGTGAAGCACTAAGAGCATTATCATGTTGTGCACTTTTGATGGAGCTGCTTGACTGGCCTGCTCCCCAATGTACTGTAGGTTGCCTTCTTTGACCTGGCTTGTTCAGAGAGTAAAGATATGCGCCTTTTTGCCCCAATTCATTGCAGATGTGGAACCTGATCATATCACAAGATCACAAGCGATCTTTTGGAATACACCAAATTTCTTGAGTCTGTGCTGCACACAGACACTTCAAGACATTGTAATAGTATATTGAGCTGCCGCGGCTTACTGGACTCGACAGCTGATCAACATGGATGATGCATTGCGGTCCCAGCAGCGCTGCCAGCACCTGAAGTGCACGGTACAGCTGCATCATGTGCTGCTAGCACCTCATGGCGCAGGTGGCAATATCTGAGGATCATATGAGATATGCATGGCTGTGCAGAATTATACCTTTATGTCTGAGGTTGACCTGGTGTCCTTTCGGTCTGCAAGCCAAGAAGGCCCCGCAGATGTGGCTGCAGACGCCCTGCGTGTATGCCCTATGGCCTCTGGCTTTGGGTTTGCCGACCTGTAATAATAATAATAATAATAATAATAATAAGTCTGCATGCACTTCCACATCCTTGGATACCCGGGTGGCGTCATGTGCTCAGGTGGCAGCTGGAGGAAGCTGCCTGTTTCGTCATTCCGGGCCATCTGCTCATCGTCTCCTTCATGAGCCTAGGAAGCCTCTGAGATGCTCACTTCTCTCCAAGTTATTCACTGATTTCACCGACGTATACAGGACTTGTTCTGGAAGAGGTTACTGAGCTGCCATAGAGTACACCTTTCTTGTAGCTCCCTCACACTCTCGCCATGAGGACGTGGCGGGGCTGCAAAAGTCCTGCAAAAGATGTGAGTGCCACGAATAGCAGTACCACGGCCAGATCGCAAAGCAATCCCGCTTCTGACGGTCTGCACCGTGTAGATCCAGGCCCAGGTCCGTGTAATTCTTGACCATTCCTTGATGATTGAACACTTCAGCATCACTTCGGAAGTTTTAATGTCATAAATGTGCCGATCGGTGGCCCTGCTGCCTTGTATTTCAACTTGAATCGGCCACCATAGAAGTTTGGTTGGCAGGATGGTTCGCCAATATCTTGAGAGTCAGACCAGCGAAACCTTGGCTCTTTCGCTTTTCAAGACATCCATGTCAACGCAGAGCTCGTCTTCTGTCTCGTGATCCTGGTGAGCAGCTGATGGCTTGCTTTCTTGCAGGCTACGATGAGGACGCTGCGCTGCAGGCAGCCTTGGAAGCCAGCGCCCGTGAGCATGCCGTACAGAGTGAGCAATGGTCAAATCCAACCTCCTTTGGTGCAGGCGCGCAGCCCTCTGCACCAGATCAGGAGGACTGCGAACTTCAAAAAGCTCTAAAGCTTTCAAAACAGACCAGTGCGCCCCGCCGTTACCCCCTGGCTCAAATATGACTCACTCGCTCTTCCTTGATTGTTTTGCATGCTGCTCACAGCTGAAAAGCTATTGAGGAAGACATCACATTTGTCACCGCATTCCACCTGCTTGTGTTTTGTTGACATCTAAGAGCAACATGCTGCATACCAGGAGTCGTGCAGGTCACTTGATGGTGTGCAGACATTTGTCCTGCTGTGCCCAGGCGACGAGCAGCTTGCGTATGAGCTGCAACAACAGGAGGTGGAACGTGCGCGGCTGGCATCAGCAGGTCAGCCCTCGTCCAGTCAGCCAGCCGACCCATTTGCAACCTTTGCAGACTTGAGTGTTTCCCAGCCACCCACTCAGCCGCCTCCTCAGCAGGAGCAGGTGCAGCAGCAGCGGCCTAGCAGCAACAATCCCTTTGCACCCAATCGCCGCATGCCTTGGGATATCCGGCCTACAGTGCAGCCTGCTCGCAGTTCCTCGGTGTCTGGTCAGGATCCCTTTGCAGCGCTGCCCCCGCTCTTTGCCGCATCTTCCCCGCCAGCTCAGCCGCCACCTCAGCCTTCCTCGTCAAAGCACACCCATTACCCTCCAGTGCAGCAGTATCGCCCCCCTGGTAACCCCCAGCAGCAGCAGCAGCAGCCGCAGCTTGGGCCCAGCTGGCAGGCCACGTTCCCACAGCCGCTGGCAAATGGTTCTAGCGGAAATTCGGCATCTGTACCGCGGCAGCATCTGCCTATCGTCACCGATGATGAGGCCCTGGCTCGGGCTCTGCAGCAGCAATTAGACATGGAGGTGGGTGTCATATCTTTTGGCCGATAGTGTTTAATGGGTGTCATGCAGTACTTGTGCCTGCACTGCTGTGCAGCGATGTGCCAGCCATGCATAAAGACGGCTGACAAGCTGTGTGCCAGCCTATCCATGTGCCTCTTGATGATGTCAGCGCTTGTGCAGCTCAAGCAATCCTGTGCTTGATGAGCCAAAATTTATGGAATGGGACTCTGGCTATTCTATGCCTGCTCTTGAATTATTGGATCAAGTTGCATTGCAGCAAAGGATAGAGATATCACAGACCTTGCAATGCTGGCCCATAACAAACCATTGCTGCCTGCAGCCCTTATCATGTCGATATAGTCCCATAGCGGGTGCTCTGAAAGCTTCAACTGTTGATTAGGAGGCTCCACGGCCCCAGCCTGACTCCAGGGATGAGGCACTGGCCAAGGCGCTGCAGGAGCAACTCAACAGGGAATCACAGCAGGGTGCCAGCTCTTTGACAGGCGGCAGACAGAGCACTCCAACCCAGACACTGCCCCCTCAGCAGCCAGGTGGGCTGCCTCTTCCTTCAATGCTCCAAGGACAACTCTTGTCTCTGTCTCTTCTTCTTTCTGAAGCAGTTGATTGCACACCTGTGTTCGTTCTGAAGCAGGGACACTGACAACTGACCTGAATCTGTTTGACGAGTGGCACACCCCTTCTCTTATGTCACAAGCACAGATGGCAAGCTCGTGGGACTCTCCCTTTCTGACTCATAGCGCACCGCTCTTCTTGCGTGCTGTTTATCAGCAAGGGTGGTACTAAGAGGCTGCCACTGTCCTGCAGTGCTCGATGCGAATCTTTGTGGCGGCTGCGGCCACCTGGCGCACGGCGGCTGGGGGACGTACATATCAGCTCTGGGCCGCAGCTGGCACCAGGGCTGCTTCTGCTGCGGCCACTGCAAGCTGCCGATGGCCGATCGCTTCGTCACAGAGCCGGACGGCCACGTTCCCTACCACCCGGACTGCTACCGGCTCGCCTTCGGCCAGCGCTGCTGCGTCTGCGCTGACATCATCCCCGAAGTGGTGCGCCGACATCACGCCTCCCTCTTGGCAATCTATCTTCTCAATCCTTCCATATTGTGACCCGAGGGAATATACTACGCAACAGTGGCAGTAGTGTGCAAACCTTGCATGTTGTGCATTTTTTTGGCCTCTATGCTTTGGGGGGGTCTAGAATTTTTTTCTTACCCTGGCATCCTGGCAGTGCCTGACTATCTTCTTTACTGAGACAGTTGTGGGATCTTGCTTTGGGTTGTGCGAGTGTACAAGGAATGCAACCCTTTTGCAGGACGTGGCTGGTTGATGGTCGATCTCTGTCTGCTTGAGTAGTGTAGCTGCATGGGTATAGTTTCTAGTGTTTAGATGCTCTTTGCTTTGTGCGCGCAGCCTGGGAGGGGCATCATGTACATGACACACGATTTTTGGAAGGATCAGAAGTCATGCCCTGCCCACCAGAACGACGGCACCGTCCGCTGCACCGCCTGCCAGCGCCTCTGCCCCAGGTGAGTCTCAGCAACTCCCATGCCACTGGAACCCTCCATACCCCCAAATTTTCATTGCTGCATTGCGCTCTCACTGTATTATCAGAGGACGATTAGTTTCAGCCGGCATGCAATTTGACACTTATGTCCCCTTGCGCTGCTATTTGGACATTACTTGACCCTCACGGAAGTGTATTCTTGATATACCGCCCTCTGTCAGCATCGCCTGCCTTGAAGGTAATGACTGCTTGTGCAGTTGTGTCTCTTGTCCATGTGCAAGCAGCGGCATGCTCAGGTGCTGAGGTGCTGACGGGGACAAGTCTGTTTGGGGCACTCACTGCCTCATCAGCATTGCCTGCACTGAAAAAGGAACAACTGATTTGCCAATGTTGTTTGTAGTCCATCTGCAAGCAGGGGGATCATGCCTCAGGTTCTGGGGTGCTACCCGGGACCTTTTCGTAGCTGACGTGGATCTAATTTCGTGCTAATGGGGACCAATTATCTATAATACAGGGCTGAGCACTGGGCGCAGCTGGAGGAGGGGCGCCACATCTGCCTCGCCTGCCTCGACAGCATCGTCGTGGACACCCAAGACGCCCAGCCGCTCTACGCCAAGGTGCAGCATATGCCCATCTCCTTCTTTTTCTGGCCTTCAGGTCACTGGACTTCACGACGCAGTAGTGCCATGAGTGCATCTCTACTTGCTTACCGCAGTGCCAGGGCTTTGACTGGCGAGAGGATCGTGCAAGAGGGCTGGGTGATGAGGCCTGCCTTCAGGCTTTTGAGGCTTTTGGCTTTGGATATGTGTCCTTAGACTCCTATACATCTATAGAAATAATTCGGCCCAACACTTGAAGGGTGTGCTTGTAGTGACATGCACATGGCATGGTTGAGCTGAGTGGTGCTGCGTGTGCAATTGCAGATCATGACATTCTTCGAGGGCATGGGCATGCGGCTGCCGGTGAAGCCGCCACTGATGCTAGTCGACTCCGCCGCGCTGAATTCCGCCGAGGCCGTCGAGCACCGCCCGGCCGGCAACGGCGGCGGCGGCGGCGGCGGCCGGCGCGGCGACGGGAGCGGCCCGGTGTTCCACACGCGCGGGCTGACGCTGACGCAGGAGTACAGGCAGATCCGCACCGTCGTGCGCAACCGCGGCGCCGGCGGCGGCCTGCCGTTCTTCTCCATCCGCCCCGAGACCACCCACATTGAGGGGCCCGCGCACACCGAGGTGCGCGCGGGACGTGTTGCTCCCATATGTTGTTCTTGGTCCCCGGTGTGTAAGTATCGTGTTGCCTGCCCCTCTGGTACAAGCGCGCGCAGAGGACAGCCGGCAGAGAAAGGCTGCTTCGCGAGTCTGCAAGACATCATTGCCGTAGAGGACATGCTGTCAGTGTTGTTGGCTGGCCTTGCTGCAAAGATGTCAAGATCTGCTTCAGCTTTAGGCGAGCTGCAAAGATGTCAAGATCTGCTTAAGCTTTAGGCAAGCCACCCATATTAAACATGTTGGCATCAGTAAATGGAAAATGTCTGGGTTTCCGGGAATTTTCTGAGGGTGCAGAAGAGGTGAAGTGAGCGTGTTGGTTGGGGGTCGCGCACAGGTGACGGCGATCCTGGTGCAGTACGGGATGCCGTGGCTGCTGACGGGCAGCATTCTGGCGCACGAGCTGATGCACGCATACCTGCGCCTGAGCGGCTACACGCGGCTGAGCCTGGATGTGGAGGAGGGCCTCTGCCAGCTCATGGCCCTGTTGTGGCTCGAGCACCAGCCGCCCGCCCCCGAGGTGCGGCCCTCCTCTCTGCTCTGTGCCCTATCGCTCTGCTTTGTGCCACTGCTCTAGAGTCTCTGAGTATTTGTCCTACACAGGTGGCAGCTTCTGCGCTCTGCACTGTGCCACTGCGCTGCATTCTACATGTTTGAGTGGTTGTCCTACATTGGTGGCAGCGTTTGCGCTGACTGGGTTGGCAGTCCAAAGACCATATATTGAAAATGCTGGAAGGAGCAAATTCTCATTTGCACCGGTGTGAGTCACATGTTGGGTCAAGAAGCACGTGGCTTTAGTAACGACCAGTGATGACCAGAGGCACAGGATGATCGTTGGCTAATTTTCAAGTCTCATGTGCAGGGGACGTGGGAGGAGCGGCTGGCCAGCTACTTCGCGCACCAGATCCGTACGGACCGCAGCCACGTTTACGGGGACGGCTTCCGGGCCGCCCACGAGGCCTTTCAGAAGCACGGCTTCGGCGCAACGCTCGCCTCTGTCCGCGCTTACGGCCGCCTGCCCCTCGAATAACACCCCTTGGACAGGGGTGACTGAGGGTCACCTAAACACCCGACTAGAGCCGAGTGCGCGAGCTGTGCCAAAGCAGATCAGGGATGCGTACATAAAGCCTTGTATGCAGTAGGCATGGGCTATATCTGTTTTATGGGACTATAAAGCGCGCGTACGGCCGCCTACCCCTCGAGTGATACGTCCTGGGCAGGGGTGGCAGAGGGAAACATGTGGTCACCTAAGCACCTTGTGATTCTCGTGTCGCGCTTGACCAATTGGACGATCCATGCACCCTGAATGCCCACACACAAACGCAAGATGCAACCTCCATCTTACTAGAGCTAGGTGTCGAGCTGTGCGGAAGCAGCTCAGGGATGAGTGAGGAAGCCTTGCATGCAGTGGATGCATCATCATCATTAGGCATCGGGCTGTATCTGTCTCACTGGATCATAATGCCCGGTGGTGGGTCAGGAGCACTTTGTCGGGATTTTTAGAGGCCGAATATTTCGCTGGAACATGGCATATATCAGAAAGAATCAGGGAATAATTTCCTTGGAGATTTTCTCTTGCCAGTATGGGCAGGTGCGTTTCAAGAAGCCTATGTACATTTACTCGGGGGACCAGCTATCCTCAGCTTGGCATTGAAGTATTTACTTAGTTGAAGTAAAATGTACAGAGGCATTTCTCTCTGTGTAGATGCTGTCTTTTCATCATAGGAGCCACAATGTACAGAACAGTTCAACCGGGTGGTTTAGACCCTGCACCCCCTCTGCAAGTCCCATTAAATCTTGCACCTTTGGGGTTTCAACTGTAAAAGAGGGTATTTAGCTGTGCAACTTTCCAAGGGAATGCCACAGCATGCTGCGCAGACAGATGCAGCAATGTTGTGTTATTCTTCAATGTCAAACACCGTCTGTTGCATCTGGGCGGCTTCACAAACTCTTCTAAGCAACCAGTATTCCATAGATATGCGCAAAAATGCCACGTTGCTCAAAAGATCAGCAGATGCAGATCCACTGTCTTATGCAACGCTCAACCCCTGCCACGCCTCCCTCCTTTCCTACAAGCACACGCACACAATCAGTTCAGAAATTTCGATCAGGCATGCATGCCAAGCATGTAAGCATTGCTTCTCACACTGCAGCACACTTAGCAATTACTTCTTAGGACTCTCAGGTAAATGTGAATTAATGTAAGCCTGCAGATCAGCAAGTCGTGCACCTGCCCTTCGCAACTGGCCGCCGCCTCAGTGTGAAGCTGGTGTCCACTTCTGCTGCCTGCAGCAAGAATTCCATCATTATCAAGCCATTTCAGTCTGGTTTTCTGCATAAACAAAACGCTTACTGCCGAAATCCGTAGTGAGCAAGACAGACTGGTGCATGGTTTCTGAAACACTGCTGGCTTACACCTGTGCAGCTGGGCTGCCGAACAGGCTGTCAGGCAGGAGGAAGGTGCCAGGCAGGGGACACGTCAGATTGCCCAGCGGTCCTTTCACCCCGCTGCTTTCGTCCTCTGAGCCCTCTGCCATCGCTTCTGCACCCTCACTCTCCTTCCCGGCTTTGTCATCCTGGTCAAGCATACGTTGCTCAGCTGGGGCCTTGAAAAATGTTTTTTAAGGCCCCAGCTCATTCACAAGCTTTATGCAGTGCAGCCTAGCACACCGTGTCTGGTGTTCACAACTTGTGCAGGAAGCTTCCCACTTCCTGGAACGTGTCAAGAAGAGTATTACAAGTTTGGGAGGATTTTTCTCCCAACAAATCCTCACCTGATCACTGCTAGAGATCTGGGCAGCAGCCGCGGCTGCAGACGGCCCTGCAAAGACCTCCAAGGAGACCACCTGTGTGGCCTGCACGCTGCAGCTGCTGCCCTCAGCAAGGCCCTTGATCTTGCGGGTGTCCAGGTCAGCGACGGTCATGCTCATGATGTCATCCACGTCCAGCTCGGTGCTGACCGTGCGCAGCAGCCCCGCACTCATATCCCCTGCAGGGTTTTCCGCCGATGTCGACTCCCCATCAGACTCCCCATTGTCCTCATCAGAGCCAGACACTGCCTCTGAGTCGACATCTGCCTCATCTGCTGACTCAAGCGCTGACTCAGAGGTGCCAGACTCCCACTGCGAGTCCTCGCCGCTGGCCGGGCATGCCTCGTTGTCCGATGAGTCACCGTCATCTGATGAGTCATTGCCGGCGTCATCCGGCGAGTCATCGCCGACATCATCCGCTGACTCAGCGCTGCCGCTGCTGCTCGGCGCGCTCGCGTTGACGGCCGCCATGCTGCCGACGGCCTCGCATGTCGACTTGATGCACTGCATCGCCGACTTGCATTTCTCCGGAAGGCTGGCACCTTTGCCCCCCTCCAGACCTTCACCTTCTGACTCCTCCTCCTCTTCCCCAGCGATGTCTGCCGGGCTGCTCTCTGCCTCCTCTTCCTCCCCAGCCTCTTCATCAGCAACTGCCTTCTGTTCCGGGTCAGCGCCGGCTGCGTGCGCAAGAGACGACTGGGGCGTCTCTCCAGCGTCCGACACCTCGTCGCCGGCGGTGTGGAATGTCTCTGCGTCGATGCTCGCTTTGGAGGGCGCTGGGGTGAAGGGCGTTCCCTGTGAGCCCCAGCCAGCTGCGGCAGTACTGAGGCCAGCGGACCAGGGGTTGCTGAAGGCCGTCGCGCCGCTCGTTGCAGCGGGCTTCCAGTGGATTGCCAGGTCGCTCTGGGGCAGCGGTGCAGAGAAGGCCGCTGAGAGGAACGGCGTCTGTGCCTCGGCTGGCTTGCTGGGCTTTGCTGCAGCGGAAGCTGCCACTGCAATTGCCTGCTCAGCTGCTGCCTCGCTCCTGCCGCCACCTTCCACTGCCACGGCTGCACCGGCTGCTGACCCTGCATCCTTCTCTGTGGGCGGCCAAGCCACATCTGCTGGTTTGCCAGCAACCTCCCTCGTGTTGACAGCGGCAGAGCTTGCACTTGCCGTGCACAGAAAGGCACCTGCAGTAGATGATAATGCTGGCACAGCGGCAGCCTCCAGCTGAATGCTGGCCTTAGCAGATGTCACTTCCGCGGTCGCCAGTGCTTTGGGCTGCGCTGCCTGTGTCGCAGCCAGACTGCCTGCGCTTGCAGCCGCTGTGACTGCAGGTTGCGCCGCGGCTACTGCCACAGCCGCTGCCGCCTTCAGGGGCTGCACTGCTGGTGCTGTGCTGTCTGTGCCCCGCCTCTCCGCACCGGGGCTGAGCTGCTCAAACAGAGCTGCCGATGCGCCCTGGGCCTTGTCAGTGGGCGCAGGTGGCAGCTGCTGGCTAGCTGCTGCGGCGGTTGCGTTCAGAGACCGCCATGTCACCGCCTTGCCAGCTTTGGCTCCAGCAGCAGCATCCTGCCTGCCAGCTTCAATGGGCACAGCAATCGCAGCCTGCGCGTCAGCCGGGGCGGCTGCGGCCGGCGCTGGCGCATCAGCCGCCGCGAAGCACAGGTCCGGCAGGGACGACGTAACCTCGCGGCACACAAAGCTGATGCTCCTGTCCAGTGCCCCACCCTGAACGCGCACTGCATCTGCCAGCGTTGCCCGCCCCTCTTCCCTCTGCCCAACTGCCTGCTTTCCCTTGTCCGGTCTTTGCACAGACGCCACTCCAGCAGCTGGTTTCTGCTGCAGAGCGGTCTGCAAGCGCGGTGGGCTCTGAATAGCTGCATCGCGGGCGGTGGCGGGTCGTGTAGAGCGGTCCGTGGGCATTCCGGCGGCGTCAAAGCTCCAGACAGGGGAGTGCACCACCAGTGCAGAGCCCCCCACAGAGCCGGGGCTGACGCCAGGGGAGCTCCGGGGATGGATCCCGGGAGACGGACCCCCCTTCGCGGCAGAGCCGGGGGCACGCCCCCAGTCTGCCATGCTGGCGCGCGCAAAGCCGTGGCTGCTCCGCGGCCGGCCGGGCGATTGTGTAGTTGTGTCGGCGGTCTCCGAGGCTCCTGAGACAGACACAACCCTGCTCAGCACCTGCCAGGCACACTGCGGCAGGACAATTTGTCAAGAACACACAACATCTCGGTGTGAAAGGGATCTTGGAACAAGCTCACAAGCTGTCATGCTTTGAGGATTTAGGAGGCTCCTGATTGCGTCATGGACACACAGTCTATCTGTGTGCTTGCACAACTGGGACGAGCAAAGGTAGCGCACCTGGAGAGACATGTTCCACAGGGCAGGCACTGGAGACCGCTTCAGCCTTCTGGGGGCTCGCGAGGGGACGCCGCGTATCGCGCGCGCCGCGCGCGAACGGCGGACTCGGGACGGCCGCCGCCGCCTTGGCGTCCGCGCGGCCGTCCTCAGCTGCTAGGGATTCCCGTTCAAACCCCTTGGATTCTATACTCCAGCGGGCGGCCGGGGGTGTGAACAAAACCGGGGTCTCGGCGATCGTGCTGCGCGCGGCTGCGGCGACAATCTCGGATGAGACAGTCGGCCGCGCAGCCGGCTCAGCCGCCAACGCGAGCGCAATTTGCTCAGGGCGCAGCGCGGCCGCGGCCGAGCGGTTCAGCATCGTGGCGAGGGTTTCCTGCTCCGGTGCGCTTGCTGCCGGGCCCCTGCACAGCGCGATAATCAGCATTGCTCTGAATTATGAGTTTAGCCTCACATTCTATGCACAGACTTACAGCATCACACAGATCACAAGGAACTGCTGTTATTGCGCCAAATATAATCAATGCTTGATACTGTCTTGTTGATTGAATAGCTTTGCATGGCACCTCGCGAAGGTGTGCAAAGGTCTGCGCAGGAAGCGCTGGTTGTTGTCCTTGGCTGCACGCCCTGTGGAGGTGGGTCCGCTCTGCAGCTCGCCAGAGTCTGCTGCCACCAGCACAGGTGTCCGCAGGGCGCGAGTCGCAGGCGGGAAGCTCTGTCTAGCGGCATCCGCATGTGTGGCTCTCCAACCTGTTCCAGGTCAACGAAGCACTATTATGCTGACATCATCCCTCTCTCTTCATCTCTGTATCCCTGCCTCTGCGGGCTATGTGGTGTCATATGATGCAAAGATCGAGGAGCTCTTGCGTGTGTAGTATCCTGCAGACACCGCTCTTGCAATTTTTGTACTTCTTGGTGGAGGAAAACTGGATCCTTGCCTTTCTGGCACTGGTGCGCGGTGAAGCACATACCTGCAACGACTGCAGTGGGCGCCTCGCTGGCAGCTGACTGGGCTGCGCTGAGGCAGAGGCCTTCAGCCAGGGGCCCGCATGCTGCATCTGTCAGCAGGCGTCCAGGTGGCACCAGGTGGGGCAGGGACGCCCCAAGAGACAGGCCCCTCCTCTCTGCCTCTGATATGGTCGGTGACAGCATCAGCGACCTGCCAACACACAATCATAGTCAATCCGGGCAACTTTGATCCAGGAACATGCGAGTCGCCCCTGTGACGCTATCGTTGTATTAATCGCTCTTCCTGCCAGGAGGCAAGGTGCCTCTGCAGAGAAGCTGCAGGAGAAGGCTGCCACATTTCCTTACCCTTGTTGGACTGCCAGATTTGAGTAATACGCAATGACCCGGCGCCCAATATGTGAAGCAAACAGTCCTACGTCTGCTGCTCGTGGCTGGATAATGGACCTCGCATGGGTGTTGTGACTATGTGAGTCAGAGATGACTCATCAGATGAATCACCTGTTGGCCAGGTAACGCCCCCATACGCTCATGCTGGCCCGCTGCGCGATGGACGTGGGCCGAGTGCTGGCCACCGCCGGCGGCTGCCGGGCAAGTGGCGGCTCCGGGCTGAGGCGGGGTGAGTCACCCCCGGGCACCGGGTCTGCCATGTCAGCGCCCGGGTCGAGGTCGAGTGTGGGAACCTGTGCAGGGGCGATGTCGGGCAGACGGCCTGAGCTGCGGAGGCTGACGCCCACCAGCTGCTCCTCCAGCTTGTGCATCAGCCCCCTCTGGGCTGCCTGCCCATACTCATCACATTACCGGTGAGTTACTAATTACTGGTCACGACATGACTGGATTCCTCGTATTCGTTGCTCGGCCTATGCTGCACTGGGCATTCACGGAGATTTCACGGCATGGTAATGGTCGCGGGGGTACACTCTCAGGACAGGTAGCATGCATGCATGCAAGATGTGCTTCAGTTGAGGCACACAGCAAGCCAGATGGCCAGGACTGACCTGCCACTTCTCCCTTTCGACTTTCAGCGAGTGCTCCTGCGCGCTCTCTGGCAGCGGCAGCTCCCCCCTGTCCATCCACTTGCGCTGCGATTGACCAATCCCCTCTCTCTGTTCCCCTGGTTGAGCCTCTTGCAAGGCAGTCACTGCCGCCACCCTGGGCCCCATCCCGATCGCAGAATACACCCCACTCAGCCGCTGACCTGCAGGCGTCAGGTCTTCCACATGTGTAACGGCCGCCTCCCCGGCGCAGCCGGTTTCCTGAGCGAGCCTGCGCAGGCCAACGCTCTTTGCGGACCCCGCCCGGTCGAGCCTGGCGGCTGCGGCTGCGCCGCGCGGCCGGCCGGCCAGCTCGGCGAGCTTTGCCTGCAGGAGCGACGCCCCGGCTGCCTCACTGATGTCCTGCGGCTCCTGCTGCTGTATTTTTGCTGCCGCTGCTGTGGCAAGGAATGCTCCGCTGATGCTTGGGGCAGGTAGAGAGTAGCCCTTCACCTGGGCCGTGGGCATTGCAAGGCTCCTTTCTGTGAGCTGGGCCTTGAGATTGTTGCAGTGCGCCCTCAGCAGGCGCATCTCCCTCTCCATCTGCAGCAACAAAAGGGCAACATCAGGTGCCAACCACAGAGTTATCCCCGAAGAACCTGTAAAATTATTGTTTTTGGGGAACGCGACTGATAATAATACACTCATGGGGGATACCAGGGATGAAGTCACAAGGGGGATTGTACCTCCTCCATGGCAGTGTGTTGCATGGCAGACTGGTTTATCGCCACGTCAGCTCTGGCCACCGTGCGATCCAGGTAGTCTGACAGGAATGTCCACAGCTCCTCCACGACCACTGCTTGCTCTGAGGCTGTGATCTGCATCAGGAAGGAACATATCACCCCTCCTCAATCCAATATCTGGGCATTTTCCACTGCTCTGTTGCTTTGAGCATGCAGCCCTCATAAAGTGAGCTTCAGAGAGAGAGAGAGAGAGAGGGAGAGAGAGAGAGCAGCAGGGCACACCACAGTGTGTTCCTGTGCTCACCTGCTCTAGCAGCTCATCAAAGGCTGCGCTGAATGCCTGGCGGATGCACAGATACACCTCTCCGTCCTCGTCAGCAAGCTCGCGTGGCAGTGAACCTCTCGCATGCTTGCGCGGTGACGTCGGCCTGGTGGCGTCAGCCGTCACCAGATCTGCAACTCGGAGAACCTTCTCTCGTAGGCGCAGGTGGTCTCGTTCACTCACGTGCCCCTGCGCAAGCATCCCCAAGCTGACACAATGCTATGGGGATCCCTGAAGAGCAGCCTACAAGCCCCAGCCAAGCATGCTGGTCTCAGCAAATTGATGCAATTGTACGTGCATACCTCGCTATTGAGGCAAAGGCGTCCTGCCTTGCCTGACAACCTTGTGTTGACTCTTTGGGATTCAGCCACTTGGGCCTCCATCATGGTCGAATTTCTCTAAGGGGTGCCAAATTTCCCTCAATCTGTACCAGAACATGTCTGTCAGATCTCGAGCATCCTGTTGGGTCCCATGTTGTTACAAGAACATGTACATAACAAGATGCAAAACCTAATGTGCAGAACAAGTTGGTATGCGTACTCGCACCTTCAAAAAAGGGCTTCCGGTGTTCTAATACCAAAATGTTCTGTAATCCAGGTGCAATTCGCCATGCATAGTGTGAAAAACGCAGCGCTCGAGTGCGTTGTTGTTCGCAGATCTCGCGACGAGGTCGCAAGATAGGCCTTTGGACAACTAGGCAAGGTGTGTGCGTGGCTGCATCGCTTTATGTTCTCAACAAACGCTACAATTGAACAAGTGTGTGCAGGATCTGAAGTAGAAGCGGTCTTTAAAGACCCAAAAGGTGCCTCCTGCGGTGCCTCGTTGAACGTCGCTGAGGCAAAAAATCAGTCGTAGTCAAGTGATAGTCAAGCCAACATTATTCTGGGATGCTCCAGGGGTGCCAACATCAGCATTGCCAGGTGTTCTGCTCTGCCCCGCAAAGTGGCTCGGCCAGACGGGTGCAGCCAATATTGGCCGCATTCTCGATTGACGCAACAAGACGAGGAAGCCAATGCGATCGCCCCATTTTTCACCGCCTCGCCTTGAGACTACCAGGGATAAGGCTACACAGCAAATCGTCGAGGATCCGCATCTGTCAGGTGTGTCATAGTGAGTTCTTGGAAGCCCAAGCGTGTGGGAACGTGGTGATGTCTCGAAGCGAGAATGAAGCGTGGGCAGGAGGGGGCGTCGCGTGTGATCAGCAACGATTGTCTGCTTTGACGTAGCACTGTTTTCAGCTGGTTCTTATCATTGGATTGCCACGGGATAGCTTGGATGCCCTTTACAAGGGTTGCGTCAGCATTGTCCTTTTCCTCCCATGACTCCCCACTGCTTCATATTTTGCATTTATATTAGGCAAGTGGGCGTAGATCCGACTACAACTGCTTTATGTGTGACTTGAGACCCCCTAGCTTAGCGATTATTCTCAGCGAAAGTCCTTCCTAGCTTCTTCAAACATTACAGTACCTTGTCCTCTCGGAAACGTGCTCACGCTTCAGTGATGATCGCAGATGATGAATTGAGGCACACAGAGGAACCTGAGCCGGAGCAAAGAAAATAGGGTGAGATCCTGGCTATGAAACCTTCCTCTCAAGTTCCGTTGTGGGCAGCACGATATGTGGGCACATCTTGTGCAGGAATACTCTTGCAGTGCCCAGCATCTAAATATTGCCTCACTTGTGAACGTATTGCTTGAAATCAGGATGCACTATGTCGATGTGCGAATGTGAGTAGCTGTCTTGCAAAATGCCTGCCAAGTAGGAATGCAGGTCCCTTCTGTCAGCTGGGATAGGTTTCTTTTATTTTCCTACCATCGCATCATAACTCTCACCAAGCCTGCCCATACCGCCTCATGCGCAAGCAGACACTGTTCTGTTCTGTGAGCTGGCTAGGCCCTGAGTGGACACTCTTTTAGCTCATGTGCTTAGTATGCAGGTTCAACCTGAAGCACACGCAGACACAGCCTCCTTCAACGCGCATGCTAATTGAGCAGACTCGACCTTGTTCGCAAGCAGACACAAAATCTCAACACCTGTGCTGACTGTGCAGGCTCAACCTCGCAGGCTGTCACTGCGCCTTCCAAGACAATCTCCGCTGACTGTGCAGGCTCGCTGGACATGAACGCCGGTGAAGAGGCCCTGGAGGCGGCTCTGCTGCATCGGCACGAGCGCCCAGCCGGTCGAGCCCCGGTGCGCGGCGAGCGGCCGGTCCCGATGGCTGGCGAGGATGATGGTGATCCCCTGGGGCTGCGCGCGATTGGGCTGATGCCCATGATGATGTCAGACGACGATGACAGCGAGGACGAGGGCGACCAGGAGGCCCTGGATGAAGACGATGATGACGGCGATGAGGTCAGCTGCTGACAGCTTCCCCACTCGCTGTGCTGCTGCGTTTTCATTGACATGGCCGCCGTGAATGCAAGGCTGACTATGAGAGGCGTGAAGTTCTGTCGGATCATGCGAGTATCAACAGTGCTGGGGAGTTCAGTGGTTTGGTCTGGCTATCTGATTATGTTGTCTGCAATGCTTGTCTACTGGCCAGCAAGTGCCTTTTTACCGTTACATGCAGAGCACCTTGGGGGTCAAAAGTGTCACCGGTCGATATCCAAGGGCACATAGTAGGCATGCAAGTTGGTCGGAGAGATTACTGCCTTCCAGCAGGCAGCACCAATGTCTTTCGCTGTGTCATAACGAGGCACACAAGGCGTAACAGCCATTTGAAAATAGCATTGCTTTAGAGAAGGGAGCACCAATGCCTAAACAATATATGCGCTGCAGCATGAGGGAGCGCACCGGCCGCACGCGGACGGTCCGATACAGCTGCACCAGTTTCTGCGGTTCATCGCCGGCCGTGCCGGAGTGGCGCGCGACCGCCCGCACGGCACCAACGATGACCTCATCAACAATCTGCGCCGCATGGGCGTCCTCTCCTCGTGCGCACACCCTTTTTTGTTGGTGTTGATGCCCCTCCTACCAGTGCGGCAGTCAGGGGTTTCTTCAATGTGTCACACCTCTGGACCTGAAGGCCTCGGATGGCTTCCAAGTGGGGCAATGTATCAATATAAAAGAGAAAATGTTTGAAGACAGTCGGCTCGGATATTGATAGATTTCTGCCATTCTTGCTGTGCATATGGGGGGAGCCATGCAGGCTGGAATGGCACAATGCATGCACCAACGGGAGCACCAAGAGAGGGGCCATCCAATACTTGATGGGCCTCTTGGCTCTCGCCAGGACCATCGGTCATTGCGTGGGACTTTGTCTTGGTGCTCCCTTCTCAGTGGCATGCATCGCATATGTATTTCATTAGTGTGCCACGTATGAAAGCCAGGGTCCTTACCACGGCACATGGAGAGCCTGAACCTGCAGCTTGTCTGCCGACACACTTGCCTCGTGGCAGGAACAGCATGACATGAATTACTATTGAAAACCCACATGGATTGCAGGGAGAAGGTGATCAAGGCAATGAGGTTGTGCCCGAGGAATGCGTTTTTGCCGGATGCGCACCGCAACCCGGATGAGGCTTTCCTGGACTCCCCAGTCCGCCTGGACGCGCTGGACTTCAATGTCTCCGCGCCCCACATGCACGCCACCTGCCTGGTCTGCCCCTGCCGCCGTTACTAATCTGTACTAATCCACTATTGCTGCCCATGCGCCCTCAGTGCTGCTGCACAGCTGAGCATGTCTCATACGCTTCAGCAATGTGCCGCTCCTGAAATTGCCCGCTCCTGAGCTTGTTCCTGAAATTTGAGGATCTGGAGAGAAGGCTGCCCTCCTGCTTTTGTTGAACTGACGCTGGGGGTAGGGTGAGGCTCAACTGACATGTTTTGGTGCTGTGCAGCAAGAGCTGGATCTGCAGCCGGGGCACAGGTTCCTGGACGTGGGCAGCGGCTGCGGCATAGTCACCGCATGCGCGGCACTGCTGGTGCGACCCTGGTTGGTATATATTAGATACTAAGCACTTCCGATGACCTCCCTGCAAGGGACATGGCCTGCGTTGCCGCGCCCCAATATACTCACTGTTCCCAAAACGCTCCACGTACATTTTTCCAAAGCGTATTTTCTGCTCCCAACATGATGTTACTTGCCGTAGACATACCAGGTGGCTATGCTTTTGGGATTTGTTTTGTGACTTCAGCGCGGCACATTTGTGTAAAGCCCTGTTGCTTACATGAGGCGGTCTGTCTCGTTCAACCTCTGATGTTCTCAGACCATTCCGTACAAAGCCCTCTGGCTCATGTAGTGTGGTCTGTCCCAAGGAAAAACTTACATTTCAAGTCAACTACCCAGGTGGGCAAGATGGGCCGATCGGCGGGCATCGATGTGAAGCGCGCGGCGGTGCAGCTCGGCCGCTCCAGCGTGGCCGCCCTCGCGCGCACCGACGCCGAGTACGCGACCAAAGCCGCCGACGTGCGCTTCTTCGTGCACAACGTCTTCATGCCCTCCCTTCGCCACAAGGTGCGCGCCCCTTCCTGCCCTCCATTACCCCTGCCACCTGCTGGCACCATATACCTAAGGAAGTGAAGAAGTGGAAGCGACGCTTCTACTTGTCCTTGCCCCATTCTGCGGCCAGTCTTGCCAGGCACTGAATTGACCACTTCAACTGCGAGCCGATATGGGCCGACATGCTCTGCATTTAGCATCTTTTGAAGGTTGTTTCCCACTCACATTCACTACTCAAGAGCATCATCCAAAGGTCGTATGTGCACGTTCACCCTTGGCCTCATAAATTTCTAAAGAACTGCGCTGTTTGGGTTGCCAAGGGCAGGGATTACTTGAACATAGACCCTTTTCATTGTATCTTGTAACCCCCGGCAAGAGTGACGCGGGGGTGGTTTTGGCGCGCGCAGGGGCAGTATGACAGGGTGCACTGCGGCGCGGCGTGCCCTCCGTCCAAGCTGCTATTCTTGCTGGAGCTGCTGCGGCCGGAGGGCGGCCTCATAGTCACCCCCGTGGAACCCAGCGACCTGCGCGTGCTCGTCAAGGCGCCCGACGGCTCCGTGCGGCAGCGCATCATCTCCCAAGTCCGCTACTCCACCCTTGAGGTATACTATTCAAGACCCCTCTCCTACCCTGCTTCAGGGGGTTGCGTATCTGATAGACATCAAGGTCTTCTACATGAAAGAGCTCGGTGCGCAAGCAACATCTTCCAAACAGACTGAAGGCACATCTCTGCTTTCAGTGGCTGATCAATGACTCACTAGAATCGATCCCTTCATGCATGATGATCTGCGATTTGAGCAGTTGTGTTTATCTCCTGTTTGAATAGATTCCTGCTTGCTGCTGAGCAGCGCTGCTTGTCTTGGGTTCTCACCAACTTGCAAAAGTGGAAGAAATGTCTTTGCAGGCATTCAAACTCCTATCGAGAGAGGAACAAAGTTTAAATATCATTGATGTATTGCACAGGTGCCATCGGACGCCGAGATGCTGCTATCGACGATAAAGATGGAGCGCCGGGGTCAGCTGGCAATCCCTCCACTGCCCTCAACCTTCGCTGCAGACGTGGCCGCCATCACCGGTGCTGCTCTCGCCACGTTTTCCTTTCAACAGACTTGCTGCTCCCTGATGTGCCTTCTTGTGCTCTCACAGTGGTGCTGTTGAGGGCCTCCTGTGGGTGCTTCAGGAATGGGTTCACTGGGAAGCAGAATTTTGTATATCCACAGCTACAATTCCCAGTTCCTAGTGTGCACCCTGGCTGCTGACAGAAGTAAACAAGGGTTGCTCGCGCTCTGGGCAGTCTCAATCGGCATGCAGCTGCCCTCGTCTGCAGGCAGATCAGGGAGCATTGCTGTAGATTGTAGAAGGCCTGCTGCGTGCAGGGTCTCCGGGCACGTCGGCAGGCAGCTGCTTGAGCGAGCAGAGCGCCTTTGGCATGGATGATGCGGACGGCGAGCGGCGCTGGCCCTGGCCCAAGAAAGTCGCCCAGTTCCTGTCCGCCTGCTCCGGCTCCCAAGGTGTCTTACCCCCATGGCAACGCCTCCTGTTACGTGTACCTAATTCGCTGTGTCAAAACAGATTACCCTCCTCATTGAGGTATATTTGGGACCCCATTGATGCCCTGCAGCTCAACAGCAGGTACCCCGCTGCCCACTCCACACAGCCACTGGGTCAGCCTGTTGCCACCACAGTGCTGTTCCATTCATAGGCAGAGGCCAGCTTATCAAAGCTGAGCTTTGACTGCTTTGGACGGCACTGCCTGGGTAGACCAGGCTGATCGTCATCCGGTACAGGTTGTTGCTGGCAGCATGCAGCCACTTATGTGACTTTTTGTGCAACTCTTTCATCGTTCATCTTGCCAATGGCAACACACATCTGCCAAGTCGGGTAGTGGCTGATGCTGCGGCGGTGCTGCAGGTTCGTCAGGGAGCGAGGGCAGCGGCAGCGGCTTTGAGGGCTTCGAGGAGGACAGTGGCGCAGTGCTGGATGCCGACGAGCTGGGCTCCCCCGACTGCACCCTCATCGGCGCAGACTGGCACATCCCCGTGCACAGGCAAGCCTTCCCAGATCACCCAACAACGCAAAAGACAGCATCCAGTTCAGTTTATCATTATTATCATTACACAGGATTCCTTGCCAAGAGGCAAGGTGTGTCCTGCAGACCAGCTGCAGTTGAAGGCTGCCACAACCCTACCCCTTTGTTGGCCTCGCCAGATCCAAGCAATACCCAATCAACCGTGGGCACAGTGCTCAGTACTTATACCGCCCCCAGCCAGCCACGGCCCACTTTAATAGCTGACGTAACCAATGTGAGAAGCGGGCTGTGCTCTGTGGAAAATCTTGGTGACTGTACTGATGATGCTGGCGGCGCAGGTGCGTGCTGCGGGTGCGGTGCGAGCATTTCCGCGCGCGCTGTGACAGCGGCATGCGCGACGCCTCCGACAGCCACCTCCCAGTCCCCGACCACTTCTCCCAGGTGAGTGCTGTCACCGAGCCTATCACTCTTAATCCCCCTGATGGCCCCCGCAGATAATCTGCTGTGGTCTCATCAGATTATTAGGGTTCACTGCTCCTTCAGGCAGCATGAGCCACCCATGCAGCAAACGTTCATACCTGATATATAGCATGTAATAGGATGCCCCATATAGAGGTCAGACTGGCCTTAGGGTGGTTTCTGAATGTTGGTTGTGAGGGGAGATCTTGGCCAAATAAAGGTGCCATATTCTGAGAGTGTCTTGTGTGCGCGCGCAGGAGGCGATGGAGGTGTTCAAGTTCTACCTGTACAATGACCAGCTGGACGCACGGCTGGACGCGGAGGCTGCCACGGCGGTGCTGCACATCGGCCAGTACTACGGCGCGCCCCGTCTGGTCGGCCTCTGCGAGCGGATGCTGGCGCGCGAGATCCGGCACCGTGACGCCGGCGAGGAAGGTGCGCGGCAGCTGCATGCGACTGCACGTGAAGCTGCCTGCAGCCGCCTAGGAGTGGTAGCCTTCACGACTGCCCAGCAGCGGAAGGCGGCAGGGTTGTTGCTGCATGCTGCAACATGTATTTTTGGGCGGTGTTGCAGTGCATGGGATTTTGCTCCAGATTCTGCGCTCAGATCAGCGTCGGCTGCTAATGTGCTGCGCTGAGGTGTTGTAGGGACAGTGCACTGCATGCGCAGTGCGACTGTGTATCTTCGACTGGGCACGCATATGCGCATGCCATGCATGGGCCTGCTTGCTGCGTGCCGCACTTTGCAATTTTCGCATGTACAATGGGGTTGTCCTCTGTGCTTTCTGCATGCGGCCTTCAGTCGCAAGTACCGCACCACACTCAAACCCCAAGAGAGAGCATTTGTTGATGAGGCCGCACTGCATAATGAGAACTGCTGTGCGCTCCAGGCACCTGCAAGGCAACAACTTGCCTGCAGCTTGCCCATAGACGCTTGGCAGAACACCACTACGGTGTTAGATCGCTGAGAACGTTGTCTCTGTGTGTGCGCCAGGCACCTGCGAGGCGGCAGCTGCGCTACTGGGCTTGGCAGACGAGGCCGGGCTGCCTCACCTGCGCGCGGTGGCGCTGGACTTCGTGGTGCAGCACTTCCCGGCCGTGTCCGCCACGCCGGCCTGGGCCGCGCTGCCGCGATCGGCCGCCGACGCCGTCGCCGCGGAGGCGGCTGCTCGCTTCAAGCACTCGGTGGATATCATGCGCGGCATGGCCGCCCAGTACAAGACTAGCGCCGGCAAGTAGCAATCTATCCTTCAGGGTGCTCCCCTACCAGTTTGACAGGTAAAGCTGGTGCAGGTCAAGCTAGCACCTCAGGGTCCTGTGGATTACAGCACGCGCTGCAGGGTCAGAGGGCTTGACCGCGACGGTGCAGGGCAGCCTGCTTCTCCTTAAGGGGCTGGGCGTTGAGGGATGCATTGAGGTGGGATGGTTTGCCACTCAGTACAAGGCCAGCGCCAACGAGTCGCAAGCAGCAATGTATGGTTAGACAAGTTGATCGAGGCTGGTTCAGGCCTTGTGCTTTTCAAGGATGAGCTGGGCGTTGGGAGATGTACTGAGGTGGGATGGTCGCCGTGCAGTACAAGATCATCTCTAGCAAGTAGCAAGTACATTGGCTGAGGCGCACATGCAGACGCACGCTGCACGGGCAGAGAGGATGACCCGCACACAATGGGGCTTCCTGGATCTCCAGATTGAGAGACTATCGGGGTGGGATGGCTGCATCGTCAGACAGCTGGCGGCTTGTGCGCTGCACAATCAAGAACATTGTATATTGAGGGGGCAAGCTGACACTTCACAATTATAACATCAAGTGTACTTTCAAGGACAAGACCCAAATCAAACAAGCTTCTGGGGCTATAGCGAGGGTCGATGCCTAGGCCTGCCCTCTCCAATTTTTGTGTTATGTATATCTGGGTTTTTTTGGGAGGTTCTTGGCATTTTTGCAAGCAGCATGTATCATCAGAGGAGGCCGATCTCAGGCCAGTAACAAGAGAAGGGAGATCTAATCGGAAATTAAGTACCGGCAGCAACCCAAGACAATGATCTTATAGAGAAAAGTGGTGCCAGCATGATAGTAGTATCATGCCCCTGTGTATGCAGTTCATAACACGCCATATGTGTTTCCTGCTTGAATGTATACATTGTATCATCTTTTGTAGCGATTGTGCTTTATTCATGGCTTAGCTTGTGGGCCCCGCTTTTCCCATAGCTACCTAGCGGGCTCATCAAGATCAATATAAGCTGCCAGCAGCACAGCAAATATGTGCCTTTTGTCTGCCAAGAAAGGCACTTACTCATTAAGTTCAGTTGATTAATGAGACTAAGCAATCGGTCATTGAGTGGGGCACATCTGATTCTTCCAGGTCCCATGTAAGGGCTGTCTAGCATGTTTTGCTGCACAAACAACTACTTGCCCATCCACTCGCAACAATTGAAGCCCTTAAATCACTCTCTCCATGTGTTGAGACGCAAATAACCACATTCGCAATCATTCTATAACTGTCGATCAAAGGTCAGCACTTGTCGGCTCACTTTGTTCGGATCATGAAAAGTTACCGTTTGGCCACTGCCTTGCAAGTGGGGACTCTCATTTGACAGAGCCATTCACTTGGCCTCATACCAGGTGTCTGCAATGTTGGAGTCCACCACAAGGTCCACTCTGAGTGGGTTGGACCCCTCGAAAGGCTTCTCCATGTGCTGCACCACCAGCTGCTGTGCGCGCTCAGCTGTCTCCTTGGGCCCCTCAAGAATCACCTCATCATGCACCTGCACAGCATGCACCACCGTCAGCTGCATGAAATAAATCTTGATACACTTAGCAGGAATTAAAACTCACTCTCAAGCCAAACAGTTGAATCCACAGCACGCTCTCCTGTCGATGTGCAAGTCTGAGTGCCCGAAATTACCCACTTTTTTTTCAGGAATCCACAATATTATACCACCATGTATCCACTGACCCCAAAGGTATCCGCTTGGCCTGCTTTAGATATAGGCACATACTCTAAATTTGACAAAAGCAGGGGTGCAAAGATGGGTCTGGGTTGAGCACACAGTAACTATTTATTGCGGGTTTTAGAATGAGTACTACAGCACGATGAAGTGAATGAAGGCTGACCTGGAGCAGCATGGTCCAGCCCATCTCTTTGAGCTCTGGGCAGCGCGCGATGGAGAGCATGGCTGCAGTCGCCACATCCGCCGCGCTCCCCTGGATGGGCGTGTTGATCGCAGCGCGCAACGCATGCCCCTGGCGACCAACAAATCACACTTTCTGTCAGCTGCTCTTGACTAATGAACAGCTTGCACAGCCAGTGAGCAACCTGGTGCTGCACTCAATTGATATAGACAGGACTATGGACAGGTTTGGAGCCACTGAACAAGCTGGGGATGCAATGTCCTTTTGGAGACATCTTGCATGTGGCCGCAGCCTGAAGTTTGCCACTTGATCTGTGTCAGCAGCCACAGTGATATGAATGGACCTGTGTTGATACAGGACCAAGCAAACTGCGGCAAGAGGGCTGTGTGGACCAGGGTGGGGTGCTCACCTTGGCTTTCTGGTTGGCTGACTGGGCGTCGGGCAGCTGTCGCCTGCGGCCGAGGATGGTGCACACATAGCCCTCCATCTCTGCCAGGCGCCGCTGCTCCTTCTGCCACTGCTCCACCTGCATCACAAATACACACGAAGCGTGAGCAAGACTTGGATCTGAAGCATGCCCAGCAGAGCAAACACCAGCATAGCAACTAGTGCTTATGCCTCTTGATGCAGCTGCTCGTGACAGACAAGACACTCTAGATTGAGCGTTTAGTGCCGGTCCAGCAGCTCAGTGGGGGGAATTCTTCACTAGCTGCATGCAAACTGAGCACACGGCAATTCCTGTGGCCTGCTCATGCTCCCAAGATGCCTCCATGCCCTCTAGCTGGTAGCCATACAACTTATCAACCTCTGCACGGGGCTCTGATTCTGTATAAACTCGAAAGCCTCGCACGTCTGGGTGGAGCATGATAACCCACGAAGGGCACACTGTGGGCGGGGCGTCAATAGTCCACAACTTACAAGTTTGAAGCGCGCCACAGCTCTGGGTAAGATGTTCACCATTCCCAAATGGTAAGAACGTGAACGTACAGCTCATAAACCATGGAACAGCCAATTTGATGCATGCCGCACGTCTGGGTGGGGTGTCCATAACAACAAGGGAAAACCTGCGCTAATACGGCAACCTCTAAAGCCGAAAGATGAAAGTTTGCCGCACCTCGGGCCGGTCGGAGTACCATCGCTCGACGGTGTCCTTGGCCTCTTCGAGGGAGGTGCCCCAGTCGCGCGAGAGGCCGTGCGCAGTCTTCCCGTACGCGATGGAGAAGTTGAGCACCTTGGCCTTGCGCCGCTCGCTGCCAAACATGTCCTTCAGCAGCGGCACCGGCGCCTTCTGCCCCTCCACCGCATCCCACTCCAGCAGGCACTCCCCTGCGCATCAGTGTAAATGTCACCTGCTGTGCTTATCCAACAAACCTCAACCTCAACACGGGGACCATGCACCTGAAGGTTGGACAGCATCCAACGTAGACCACATTCAGCACGAGGACTCATGAGAACCTGCTGTGCTGGCCCTGCAACTGGCAACCAGCAGCAACTGGCCCTGCCACCCCTGATACGGAGCAGCACTGGCGCTGGGCCCCAAGGGCTGGGAGAGAGCCAGGGAGTTGCTATAATCCATAAATGGATACCCCAAGAATTCTTACAGCGCTGCCATCCGTCAGAGTAGCACCTCATGCGCCTCTAGATGTGTGCGGGAAACGGGCTGTGAAATGGGAGCAAATCGGAGAGGTGTCATAGCACAGAGCAAGGGCTGCAAGACACAGCCAGGACCTGTTGATGAGGTTGGAAGGGCACACCCCATGAAACAAGCAGCGCAGGGAAACAGAGATACAATGTTATATGGGTGGGAAAGACTGCGGCGCACCTCTGTCGATGGCGGTCTTGATGTGGTCGTACATGCCGAGGGCGGTCCGGGAGTGGAAGTCGCCGCCCAGGCGGAATGCGCGCAGCATGCTCTCGCAGTCCGCCATGTGCGCCAGCAGCCGCAGCTCCAGCTGCCCATAGTCCGCCACCACCAACGTCTTGCCAGGCTCTGCCCTGAACGCCTTGCGCACCTGACACACATGCCACATTGCAGCTGTCAGAGGAAGGGTGAGCGCAACGGACATCCGCGAGGGTGAAATTGTAATTATCGGCAGCGCAAGGGACCAAAATTGTCAAATTGCATGCAATTCTGGATAAGTCCCCTTTGCCAGCTCTAATAAGCCCAGTGCACATTTTATGAGCTTCTGCTTGTGAACTGTGACGATTTGCTCCTGACTTTTAAGGCTCTGGCAGGTTCCTTCTGTGCAGACATTGTTCATGCTACTGTTGTTTTGGGCTCGCCGTCGCGCAAGACGCAATGAGCGCGCCCCTGATAAATCAACGGGTATAAGGGCGCAAAAACACCCGCCTGACAACACTTTGGGACCACCGTCCCAAATTCTTTGCTGACTCTACAATGCAAAAAAGGGCAACGGTACTTTGTGGGGCAGAAGGGGAAAGGAGGGTTTACCTTGTAGCGGTCCTTCTCTAGGGCAGGCTGGTTCTGCAGGTTGGGGCGGCGCGCAGACAGGCGGCCCGTCTCTGTGTTGATGTTCAGTGAGCAGTGCACGCGGTGCAGAATCGGCTCCCCCTGCACATGCGTGCACAATCTGACCATTGACGATCGCGCTTTTGCATTTGCAACCTCGCACACACTTGCAAGCAGCAACACCACAAGCAACTGCTTTTAGTGGGAACAAAACCCGCCTGAGTGATGAGCGAATCGTCAGGAGATTGGCTAGGCAGAAGGCCATCACGAGAAAACTGCCATCCCTATTCCAGGCAGCTCATATCAAGCAAAGGACAACCAAGTTTCCTTCTGCTTGGTTGTCCTTATGCTCGATTGTGCGTGGTGCAACTCGAGACCTCAATCAGATTTTGTCGCATGGATCCCGGTGCAGATCAAGTCCAGAAATACCAGCAATAAGTGGTGGCCGGGGTCCCACCTGGGCGTCGAGGAGTGGCTGGGAGGTGACGGGGTCGCGGCGGACGGTGGCGATGGCACCCCCCTGCAGTGGGCGGATGAAGTTGGACAGCAGCGTGTCCACCGCACTCACCTCACACAACGCATCCACTGCAGCACCAAATAAGACACATCCACTGTTAATCCCTTATAAATTATATTCCGTCGATCTATTGCACTTTTGGGGTCAACCTTTGAGCTGTTGCAGGGAAGGTCATGACACCTCCTCTGCAGATGCATTTGCGCGCCATAGATATGACCAGATGCCGCAGATGCAAGCAGGTGCAACAGCAGCCGAACATGGTTAAATTCACCTCCTGACGAGGCATGTCAAGGGCGTGGTTGTATACAGCGCTGCTCTTATTGAGCCCCGGGACCTTGATACATACACCACACAGAAGGCTGGGGACGCGTACCGGCAGCGCAGGCGTGCAGGCCGTCTTGGCCGCCCCCGAAGACGGCGTAGAGTTTGCCGTAGCCGCGCGCGGCCGCCTCCTTCATGTTGGCCTCGTACTCCAGGCTCTGCATGTCCGCCAGCACCCGGGCCGCCGCCCCGTTCTGCGCAGCGTTCTCTTTTCCCTTGCCCTTCGCCGGAGCCTGCCCGACGCAGAAGGATGCATTGAACACCAAACGCGGCAAACTCCATGGCAGCACCTTGTCAACTGATAGAAACAGCAGAGAGCAGCGGTCTCAGTGAATGGAATTGTTGCAGCATTCATCTTTGCATGAGGCATAACAAGCAACTTGGTCTTCCTGCACCCTGACAACAAGCTTTTACGCTGGGGCTCCAAAAAGCCATCTTGAGCACGTAATAAGGTGCCCGAAATAAGGTGCTGACTACAATGAGAGGAAACACGCCTCAGATGCCACTCAGGCAGGGTGCAACGGTGATGAATCCTTGCAGAGAGTGGGTTCTCACCTTCGCCTTGCGTTTGCTCTTGGCAGCAGAGGAAGGCTCGTCTGGATCATCGGCCAGCTCCAGTGCGTCCATGCCGTCAAGCAGATCGCTGTCCTCTCCTCCAGCCTCCAGCGCTGCCAGATTGGGGTCCTCCAAAAGCGCCTCCAATGGCACCTCTGCACATCCACCCCCACGCATGTCAGCTCACTTTTGGCATGCTGAATGAAGCATGCTCAATTCACACCCACCGCACAAGTTAGGCTTCATCTTGCAGATGCAGAATGAATTGGCTTGGCGCATTCTGTATTGCACTGAGTGAGTACACAGAGGGCTTCGAATGCTGCTGAAACAAAAAGCTTCTCGGCACATGAGAGGGCATGGTGGGTCCGCATCAAACAAGTGCATCAGAATGCCAATTCCGCCAAGTATCCGGGACCTCATGAATTTAGAGCCCGCGCACCCATTGGGTTCAAACAGGAGCGTGCACAGGCCATCCTTCCAACACGACAAGTTTCCCAGATGCTGTGTGGCAAAGTGCAATAACCCTGTTGGCCAAAGGACACAGGAGGACACAGGGGGAGCAGGGGCGCGCACCGTCAAAAGAGGAGGCAGGGGTGGTGTCAAGCTCCTCTCCGAACAGCTCCAGGAGGGCGCGCTTGGCCGCTCCCGGCTTGCCGGCCAGGCCGCGCAGCACCGGCGTGGACACTGCGGGCCAGCCGGACGCAGTGAACACCTCCGGCACGAGCGGGGAGACTGCGTCGACGCCCCAGAGGCCGTGGATGACGATGTCCATCTGCTTCTTGGCGATCTTCTTACCCTCCTCTATCCGCCCCAGCACGTTCGGCGCCTGCAGCAGAACAGGCGGCTCAATGCAGGCTTCAGGGATGACGCATGCAGGGGGTGGTCGAATTCTAGCTTTGCGAAGGAGGCTGATCTCAATCCTGGTCCTACTTGGTCCCAAAAGGTCCAAGGTAAATTCCAGAATTAATAGCAGTATGGCAGGTACCGCTGCAGAGAAAGCGGCAGGGACATTTGGCGATACGGTAAGCACTTCCACAGAGAGGAAGCAGTGGGGGTATGTGGCAACGGGCAGGCATTGCTGCAGAGAGAGCGCGCAGGGAGAGATAACGACATGGCAGGCACTGCTGCAGAGTGATCAAATCAAAGATGATGGATGTGGGAGGGAAGCTACCTTAAAGGTGCGCTGCAGCTCCAGCCTGCCCTTGTCAGCCTTCATGTTCGGCACGCCCGGAAACAGCAGCTGCCGGATCTGCGCAAGCAAACGTATAGTAATCAGAAATGGCCTCAACCTCATCGTGTTATCTCTCGCTGCCGCATCATTCACATCCCACAACTTGAAACATGAAAGGAAGATGAGAACATAGACTGCATGATGCGCAAGGTGTCAGAGTATAAGAGGTGGCAGGTGGGCGCACCTGTGGGCCGCTGCAGATGTTCATGTACTCGGCGTCAGGCACTTTGGTGCGCACCCACTCCCTGAACCGTTTCTTTGCTCGCTCCTGGTCCTCCACCGCCTTCTCCTCTGCCGCCCTCAAGTGCTCCCTGCACACCGCGCGTCCAAGTGTCGGAAATTTTTCAACCGAAACAGACCTCCCCTGTGGCAAACCCATCATGGTCTCCCTGCACACTGCGCCTTCTGAATGTCAGAAAATGCCAATCAAAGCACATTTCCCCTGTGTCGAGCCCATCATGGACTCTATGTACACGGCATGATATGATGACAAGTGCGCGTCACAGACTCTTGAGTGTCAAGTAGAATGACACGTGCACGTCTGCCCTTCACCAAGCAAAATAGCGCAGACACTGCAGTAGTATCTCCTGGCAGTGCTCGTCAAGCCATCCCCGGAGACACTGCACATCTGCTGCCTCAGAAGAAGTGTCTGACGAGGTGCATGCGCTGGACGGGGGCCTATTAAGAGGGCGCACTAAAGTCACCTGTCCACCATCATGCCTTCCTTCTCCATGTCCGTCAGCAGCTCGCCAAAGGGCTTCCAGTAGTCCTGGTACAGGTCCCACAAGGTGTACCCCTCACGCACACCTGCACGCAGATGCCACCCCATCAGCAGGCAGACTTCGCTCAATACAGAGCCATTTCATGACAGGTCAGCGAACCCAAGCACCATATCACTGATCAATCACCATATCACTGACGATAGTCTATGCATTCTGGGGCACAGGGGCCCAATACTTCAAAGACTATCTGACCATCAAACACCCAATTGATAACAGTCTCAAGCTCAAGCTTACAGCCTTGCAAGCCAGGGCAGCACCCACGACACTCCTTAGGATATAAGCGATACGGGCAAAGCGCTCAGTACTCCTGCCTGACTGAAAATGCTAGGACAGTGGCGGCAATTTTATCAGTCACGTGAAGATGTGCCTCATCCTGCAGACTTTACGGAGTGCAGGCACATGTATTGTCTCAATGCATCTTTACAAATCATTACTTGGTACTGTTCTCTTGTGGACTGAGTGTATCTGACGTGTGCACGCGCCTGTGGCATGGGCGACGGCTGGGTCCATGCCGAGGTAGAGCTGGGGAGGGCAGGGCATGGCGGCCAGCTGGCGCTGCAGGCCCAGCGCCAGGTCATGCGTGGCCTTGGCGTCCAGCGCGCTGTAGCGGATCCACTTGCCTCGCCGCCGCACGCACGCCTGCAACTCCTCCATCGGCGGCAGCTCCTTTATCTGCACGCGCGATTGCTACGCTTTAGAGGAGTGTCTGTGTACAGAGGGTCTCACACGACTCATGCTCGCAACAAACTACAAAGCCGACACGGCTCAAGGCAAGCCGTCACTATACCACCAGTGTCATGCGGGTGTTCAAAGCTGACACAAATCTGACACGCCGTTGTAGGGACGGGCAGAGATATCCGTCATCGGCTTGCAGAGCCAGCACGCCTCGAGACAAACCATTGATGTCTCTCTATCGCACGGATGTCAAATTTCGCCAACGATGTCCTGGGGATGAGTTCAAGAGGGCCAAGGGGAGAGCTTTCATGCTTGTCATGACCCGTAGGAGGTGGGAGTCTGTATTGACAAAGGTGTGTAGAAGGCATGCCTTGCTGAGCGTGCCATCCTTCTTCACTTTGGGCTCCGCGAAGAGCTCCTTCATGCCTGTCTTGGCGCTGGGGGATGAGCCGCCGACGAGCCGCCTTGGCACCAAGACATTCTCCCTGTGCACACCATGCAAACAGATTCATCACTAGGGCGGCAAGAGGATCAAGCAAGCCATGCACGACACCCTTACAATACAGCCGAAGGAGCTGAGAATCATAGCATGCAGAAATGTCCGCCATCCTCAGTGAGGCACACATTGCGAAAAACAACAAGAAGCACCAGGGGGTTGAACCACAACTGCTCCACTTCAAATCCTATCCCCTCAATCATTTGGCCAGGAGAAAGTTTGTGCTTTACACTCAAAACTTCCCAGCTTTCAAGCGCCTCTTCACAGTCATGGAACCACATTGCCCATCCAGCATACGGTGTCAAGAAGCAAGGGTGATTTGAGAGCTGACTCACCCGCTGAGGGCCTCCAAGGAGTAGCCCTTGCCGCGGCGGGAGGAGTCCCACAGCCGCGCCATGTGCATTGTGTCAGCGTGGAATCCGCGCGCCTCGATCGGCAAACCGCCCACGAACACGTTGGCAAGCACGTGGCGGTCGAAGGAGTAGTTGTGCCACACCTTGAGCACGCTCTCGTCCTCGAAAAAGTCCCTGAAGGCCTCCCAGATCGCGTCTACCGTCCCCTGTGTCATGTACCATGGGTCCCTTTTTAAAATTGGCTAGTGTGTGATTGTGTAATTGTCTGCAGCACTCATCAAACAGCTATTGTACGCCCGGCAACTCTCCGGCAACCCCGGGGAGGATATTCGTTCCTCCAGACAGCATGGCAACAATGTATAACAGGTGTACACAGCACGATCTTGCTCTGACACTCTCAACAGCGCAGCTGCCGATAACCTCCTGAGCATGCACACATGGTGCATAAGATGAGACTTAAGGCTGTGTCTTCACAGCCAGGGAATAGGGGCAGTGAAATGCACCTGGTCCTTGGCCCCATCCACCATAGTATCCACCCAGAGCTGGTTCTGACGGATGTCCCCATCCCCGCTCCCTCCAAAGTCAATGTCCTCGCCGCAGTACACTGAGAAGCAGATCACCGTGCCATGCCCGCACGGTGACTCCTTGGTCACATCGATGTGCGACACCTGTTGCATGCAAAATTATTCAGCCTGTCTGGTGTCTTCAAAGCAGCCCAACGCTTGACAGTCATGCCAACCCACAGCGGATATCGCTAGACAACTCCTGTTCAAGAGCCCTCAAAAGAATGCACGCATGCATGTAGGTTACAAGATGCTTCATTGTGACCTGAAAAGAAAACATCATGCATGCAGTCATCCGGGTATCTGGTATCAGAGGGTGCAGTCGTACAGGATCAGTATTACCTCCGTATCGCAGGCGAAGAACATGGAGGGGTTCGCAGCGTGCAGAGCGCGCAGACGAGCAGCCGCCTGGTGAGCCTTCTCCAATGTGTCCACCACAAAGACCTCACGCGGCACCACCGAAATATCGCCCTCCAATAATCCCTCACCCACCCCTGCTCCCTCCCCATCCTCAGCCTGTGCTGCTGATGCTGTCTCGGCTGCAGCAAAGCCATTCTCCTGCAAACGCAAGCAGATGAAACGTTTAAATCGGCTTGAAGCTACCTGTTCTGCGATTGTTGCGCATTCACACGAGTAGTCGAACACATGCGGTGCCTGGTGTGAGAAGCAGAAGCAAGTTAACAAGATAGCGGAAAGAGATTGCACCTCGGACGGCCTGGCAAGGCTCAACCAGTTGTCTTGGTTCATGGCCCTTGCTGCAGGATCGTCCAAATAGTCCTCCTCAGCATCCACTGCATTGAAGTTGACCCTGGCCGTCTGCAGGCCACAAAAAGCTTTCTGTCAAATTTTGCCACTCAACTGTGGCGGTAAAGCTGTTATTACTGTAATTTTATATCTTCGTGCAAATGCAACCACACCACGCAGTGCATAAACTCATAAAAGGAGGAGGCAGACCTGAGCTGTGTCAGAAGGTGCAGCAGAGGCGCTGACTGACCGCTCCCCCCTGCTCAGGGCAGCGGCGCGGCTGGCGCCAAAAGATTTCCCCGAGCGCATCAGGAAGTGACCCCCTGCTCCGCCACTGCCCATCTGGCCTCCGCCCCCCGCCCCAACGGCTGCTCCGCTGCTCTGATTCGCTCCAGCCGCAGCAGCTTCAACCGCTGTAGGAGCTGAGCTGGCCTCCTCGCCCATTATGTCCTCCACAAAGCGCCTGTGCATCTCCTCTGCGGAGAGCGGCTGCTGTTCTCTGCCGGCCCCCTGAGTGCCCAGCTGGGAGCCCAGGGGAGCCGCAAGGCCGTAGCTCTTCTGCTGCGGCTGAATAGCATGGTAATCTCCAGCCATGGATGTCACGACGGGCGGCACAAACTCGTCGCTGTAGGGGTCATTGCCCTGCGGGAAGAAGATCCCTGGCTGGTCTCTGAGCTTCTCCAGGGACGCTTTTGTGACCACCGGGGGCTTCTGAGGCGCGGCAGCATTTGTGTGCGCTCCAGTCCTGCCATCCCTGGCTGGCGGCCTCAGAGCCGGCTTCTGAGGGCCTCGTGCGCTGGGCTGGTGATTGCTTTGCTGAGCCGGAGCTGGCCCACTGGAGGAAGCAGTGGCCCCAGACGCTCGCCTGGCTGCGTCCGGATCAGACGGCTGAGCTGACGGCTGCGCCGGTTTGGCTGTCTTGGGAGCATATGGCTGCACCCCATGCACCCTGGCCTGCTCAGCAATGCGTCGCTGTTCCTCTATGTGGGCCTTTCTGATCAGCATGGGATCCGTGGGCTTCTTTGCGGCGGCTTGCTGAGCTGGCCGAGCAAAGGACCGGGACGCAAGCGCTCCTCCTCCCTTGCTCCTCTCCACAAGGGGCGCAGTCCCCAGGAGGCTAACAACAGAGGTCCTGTCAAGACAGACCAAATCTTAGCTCGTGAGTTTTTCGCCACTTTGTTACAGCTTTCACTGTTGCAGTAGACTGTACGTGACGTGCGATATTGATATAATGCTGCCTGTAGGATGCTGCCACAAGATCTGCCAAGAAAACCCTTTCAGGGACGTTGCTCCACTAGCCACGTATTCATCGTCGATGATAAGGATGTGTTTGCAGTTGCTTGATTGTTCTTGAGAGAATGGTTGCATGGACTTTAGGCGGAAAACACACCATCTGTTCAGCAGAAGCCGCCCTTTCTGAAGCAGCGCTGACTTGCTCATCGCTGGCAACCCCTCCCTATAGATCCTATTTGCCGTGAAAGTAGATCCTAGCGAAAATTGACGAGGCCAGACTTGGCGATGGGAGCTGTGGAGCCTGCCATCCAAGGTCAACATCTTCTGACTGTTCAGCCCAGCTCCACGCACTCAATTGCTCAACAGCCACTGCCACACAGTTTTGCCATAGTAAGTCCCCCAGAAATGGGCCAAAAGACTGGAGAATGACGTTCTGTTCGGCCTGCAGTGGATGTCTGCGTTCCGGAATGGTCATCGCTTACTAAATCCACGTCTGTCGACGCACCTGCTCTCGCGTGCTGGCATGCCGCTCAGACAACATGAATTGCACACAAATCCCTCGTGTGTTTTGGTAATGCCGAACGCCATCAATACAATTGATATTATTACCAGCATTCTAATATCTGGCAAGTATGGCAGCCTCAACATTTACTGTTAATACTGGGGCTTCGCGTCCCGTGCATCCGTTCACAAAACTCTCAAGAAGAACACCTAGATATGCAGATAATTGCAGGAAATCATCTATTGTTACTCCCAGATGCTCATCTACCGAGACACAGGTCAATTGAACGGCCTCCTATGCCTGTCTGACAAGGATGCCTGGAGATCCGATGACTGTGAAGGCAGATCGCAACAATGTCAGTCCTTGAAAAATTGGATTAGTTTCTGATCGTCGTAGGAACTCACATCCGAGGGCAGGCCTGGAGGGCTGCCACGGCGAGGAGTCTTGCTTGCTGGCTTTGGCATCAGTGCATCTCTTCTAGCGGACTTATCAGCAGGTTCCGCACAGGCAGCCAACATCAGCACAGTACGCCACAAAACTTGCAACTAGTAGCCAACCGGACAGTAATTGCCTATAGTACTCTGCATGTCAAGATGCCTGACATGGTGCAAGGAATGACAGGCTTGAGTCGTCTGCCAGGTCTTTGTGGCTGGCGCTTCAGGAGCCACAGGTAGGCGGGTGGTGCAGGAGCTGCGGAAAAAGGGCTTCAAAGTCCGTGCCGGCGTTCGGGTGAGGGCACGTCCATGCAGCGCTGTTTTGGCGCAGCCATCAGTTTGGCAAGTTCGACAGAAAGCCATGTCGCCAAGCTCAATCCTGATCCAATGGTCTGTGACACGTGAAAGGATCCCTGCACAAGCAAAACCGTTCTGATGGGGTTGTGAGAGTCATTGCATGTGGGCTTTCAGGACGTTGAAAAGGCTCGATCCAGTGGGCTACAAGTGGATAACAAGGTGGAGCTGGTGACAGCTGATGTCACCCAGCCAGAGTGAGTTTTTCCTTTGTTTCATTTAGATTCAGGAACTTTATGCATTCTGGTAGACTTTAGTAATATTCCATCCGACATGCCGATCTGACGCTATACTCATGAAGCTAAAAATTTGATACAAAAATTCTAGAGGATAAGGATGCAACATTTCTAACAGAAGGAGGACATTTGTGTGCAGGTCCTTGCTCAGTGCCATTGGGGATGCTCAGGCAGTGATCAGCGCAATTGGCTTCAATGGTGGGGCAGACTCCAAGGGATATGAAGCAATTGACAACAAGGCAAGCCTGTTCTCACAAGCATGCAGGACACAAGGCACATCTTGTTGTATATCACATGCATGCAGAGGTTCTGATTTTTTGCAATGTGTGTCTCTCTGACAGGGCAACTGCAACCTTGTTGATGCAGCAAAGCAGAAGGGCATCAGCAAGTTTGTGCTGATGAGCTCTCTGCTCACAAATGGGGCGGCCGTGGGCCAGAGATTCAATCCTGGTTACATCATACTCAATCTTTTCGGCAACGTTCTCGTCCAGAAACTAGTGGTATGTAGCACTTCACCTCGCACAAATTCCTGCTGCTGCATCCTATGACATTTCTACTTGATGGTGAGAGCACTTTTTTGCTACAGAGTGAGAAGTACCTCAGGAGCAGCGGCCTTGAGTGGACAGTAGTCAGGTGCCAATGCTTCCCCTCCTGATCTCATGCAATGCTATGTCCAGTGAACATGGTATCAGTCCAGCTTGAAGGGAGGCAGCTTGAGTGCTTCTAATGTGGGCAGGCCTGGAGGCCTCAGCAACAAGCCTCCTGCAGAGGTGGGCAATCTGATTGTGGGCAAGGAAGACACACTCTTTGGGAGGCCCTCCGATCCTGGAAAGGACATCTCTCGTGACCTGGTGAGCAGCCACCATTTTTGGACACTAATGCTCTCCTCTGTCTTTCTCCTGGCCAACCTAAAAAACCAACAAGGGTGCTCTGATTGTGATTTTGCGCCTGTCACAGAATGCAACTGAAGGTGTACAGCTTTGTCATCAGTGGTACACTATTTTGTGATGTTGTCCTGTGTAGAAGAGGCGAGGTTGACAAGGCAATATGAGCAGCATTGAGCAGCATGGCACAGCATTGCGTTGATGGGGATCAGGCATTTAAGGGACTGCAGCTGTGCCAATCAAGTATGCAGCTGAGCCTCACAGCTGCTGTGCAACAGGTGGCAGCTGTGCTTGTCGAGGCTGTGGCTCAGCCTGGAGCCAGCAACAAGGTGGTGGAGATTGTTTCCAGCAAGGACGCCTCTGAACTGCCGCCTGACCAATGGTTTAGCAACATATAGCTCCAGCCGGAGAAATGTGAGTGATCCAGGATGTTCAGCATTGAAAGAGCGTGTGGTGTGAGAGGAAAAAGTAAGTGAGGGCTTGCACAGAGAGTACACATCAATGCATCTTGCAGGTGATTCTGCCATTGATGCCCAAGTAGAGCATGCAGGAGGGAGAACTCAGCAATTACAGCTTGAATGCAAGGCAGTTATTGGTGACAAAACCATCGCCAGTTGAAGAACCATTTTTCCGTCCAAAAGACTGACCTTTAAAAGTAATGTCTATCATTATGGTACCCTCTTATAAATCATCTCTTCAACAATCTAGCAGAGCACAAATTGCTATGGTGTACATCAATCCCTCATCTTATGGTACAAGTCTCATAAAAGCCAGCGCACTTACTCTCTGAACCCAAGGGACACACATCGAGCAACTTTTCTACTCCGCTGTGTTGACATCGCTTGATGTGCGCTCCGGTGCGATACTGGCGCATATTGGCACATGCATGTGCCGCTCTTATCACAAAACGGACTTGGAACTTGCAAACCAAACCGCATAGGCTGTTTGTTGGTACTACTTAACTTGTTTAATAAAGATGGCAGCTCAAGGATTTTGAGCCAGCAATGAATGAGGTTCTGCAGAACAGAGCCAACCCTGGAGGACTAGCAAAAGGTCAGACTCCCATGCAGAATGAACGATTGGCGGGCGCCGCTCTCAAGTATACTAATGCGCATTAGCTACACCTACACCTTAGCGGAGAGGCCACCCAATTAATGTCCTTCGAAACCCCAGATATTAGAGGCTGTGCCTGTGAGGCCAAGGAAAATGCTAGAAATGCTGCGAGCATGTGCAAGCAGCCGACTAAGAGCTAGCAAGCTGTAGCACGTTTGAGAAGCCAACCCTTTCCAACTGGGAATAACCATCGTGCACCCCCAAACTGCCTCCACAGCGCTGTGTGCCTTTGCACCCTGCACGCATTGTACATTCCACCAGCCTCCGCCTCCCAAGCTTCCTCCCATCTTTTGATAAGTTCTTCAGGGAGTAACTGCCGCAGGCAAAGCCAGGTGGCACAACAAGGCATCCAAGAGAGCGCTCCCACTGGGGCCGGGGTGCATCGGGTGCCTCCTGCCAAGAGCAGTCCGGCTCGTCCCAGCAGCTGGCGCCAAATCCCCCTTCCCTCAGATTGTTCCCTCTGTCGGGCTGAGTCTGCTGATCCACCATGCCACCTGCCTGATCCACCCTGCGGCCCCACTCAGGCTGAGGTCTTCCCCTGGAGGGGTGCATCGGGGGCCTCCTGCCAGGAGTAGTCCGGCTCGTGCCAGCATCGCGGCTCGACGCCGGTGCGGTCGGCCACGACGCGCTCTAGGCGGCGGAAGAAGCCGTCGGGGGAGCCGCCCGCGTCTAGGATGGGGTTCCAGAAGCCGCTGACTATGCAGTAGTTGCCCTCAAAGGGCGCCCTGTGGTGCGCTCCGTGCGCCCTCCGTGAGACCAATAACCCCGCTAACTGTGATGCGAGCAGCACACTGCCGGGTCAGAAATTTGATGGAGCAGTGTTTCGTGCAGTAAAGAGGGAATTGAGAGGGTGCGAGCTGCCTCGAAATGCAGGCAGGCTGACAAATGCCGATCATGCAACCTAGGTGAGTGGGGCTTGCTTTGTCACTGTGCACAAAAGCCTGGTAGGCAAGCATCATGCTGATAGAGCATACTGCGCTCTTGGAGGATGAGCCATGAGAAGTAGCAATTGCAGAATGTAGCTCACAGCAAATGCTGCCCTGTGGCAAGAAGCAAAAATGAATAAAAGCAAGCATGAAATTATGACCGGTCACTATTGGCAGGGCACAAATTGCACCTGCAGGGCGTCGACGACGGGGTGCAGCTCGGACTTCTTCATGTGGGACCAGGCGTGGAACTGCTGGCTCATGCAGGTCAGAAACGTGGCTGTAGACATGAACACCTCCACTGGCGCCGGCAGCCAGGGTGAGGCCAGCAGGCACAGCGCTGCGAAGGGCAGCGCCGGCTTGAAAACCTGTGTAAAAGAAGCACACACACGCGGCTTCACTCCACTGAGCAGACCGGCATGCTTGCGGCATGCTCTTGCAACTCATGAATCTAAAATTCGCTGACCGCGGCAGCACTTGGGGCAACTTCCCGCTCAGGAGGGTGCTCCTGCTTCAAAAAAGCCTCTCACACGCGCAGCAGCATTGCATGCTGATGCAAAGAAGCTGCCAGCTGAATGACCTCTCATTCTGACTGAGGACTCGTACAGAGCAACAGGGTGCAACCCATGATAGGTGCTCACAACACACAAGACTGGGCTGCAACAAACTTGAGGTGGCACAAGTGAGGTGCGGCCACAACGTACCTTGTGCACGTTGTTGCAGAACTCGCGCTCTGTGATGGTCCAGGGCTTCTGATGGTGCCCCTGGAAGGCCGCAATCTGAGACCCCACTATCGGCGTCTCACCGCTGCCGTAGTTGTCCACGCTCCAGTGATAGACCCCCGTCAGGAAATCTGCAAGAAACACCGCTTTTCTTCAATCAGTCACAGGCTTTTCAGGTATCGCATGGCTTGCACAGCTGTGTTGACGAAGGGCACCCCAACTTCAGCAGCTGGGAGTGCACCAGCGATCAGCTGACTTGCAAGTTGATGCAAGACATGGACAGCATTGCTGACAAAGGGCACACTTCGCTTCAGCGACCATCATTTTTCTGACAGCAATTTTGTCCAAAGGAAAATCTACAAGGGGCGGGGCGCCACCTGAGACATAGTAGGCTAGGAGGGCTGCTGCAGCCGCGCCAAAGGCGGCAGGAACGTCATGCACATCCGAGAAGCCCTTTAGCAAGAGCGCGGACAGGAGGGTGGTAGTCCCATATACAATTGCCTGGTGCTCGAAGGTGGAGTGCAGCACTTCGCCTTCATCTATGCTCCTCTTGGAGCCCCGTGACTCTAATGTGCCGGAGGAAGAAGCCTCTGCGTGCTCACGGCCGCTGGAAGATTCAAGCTGCAGTGATCTTTCTAGGACATCCACAGCTGGACGCTGTTGCTGAAGGGGGACCTTGGACCGCGTGGCCACTGCCTGTACTAATGAATGTTGTCTGCTCTGTCTAGGCAATGAGCTGCAATGCTGGAAAGCTGTGCGTTTGTTGAGGAAGGAGGTGCCGGTCAGCTGCATCTTGCCTGTCGACACCGACACAAATTCCGAGACCTCGATTCCTTCCTAATAAATTTTCTGGCGCTATGAACTCTGGGTTTTTGTGTAGCTGGATCACGGACTTCTGCAATGTGTCAATTGAAGTCTGCCTGGGATTCGTGTGGCCTTTGGCCCCGCTGCGACCTGGGTGAACGTGGACCATCCATGTTGGCGCGGGCCAGCCACGTGCACGCAGGCCCGATCCGATTGGGTGAGCAGCAGCTGAAGACCCAAAATCTTAGGCAAGCCTTTGCAGGCCCTCTAGACACTGTAGATTTAAAAGTGGGCAACTTATACCTCTGGTATCTAAGAGATCGCTTATTCTTGTATCGAAGCCCCAGATCAGTTGGGATCTCTGACCGATCATGTCGGAATTTCTTGTCAAGCTGGCTCATAAAAACACATCGCCATGTCTTGTACATTGAATAAACTTTTAAAAAGTAGATTGCTTCAAGGAGGAACAGCATCAAGATGGCCACACGCGAGATCCCCTGTCAGGGCTTTAAGAGCACGCAGAAGAAGTTTGTGCACCGTTTGCAATTCCAAAGTCTACATCGCAGCGACCTATTTGGAAGGGATGCACGGCCTGGGAGGCATGCTGCAAGCGCTGGGCACTCGGGCAGAAGACGTAGCAGCAGTGCACACCATGGCCATCATTGAGGAGCAGGCTCCAGGGGCTGATGCACCGGTCAGCCATCAGACCAATATTCTGTATCCAATCAAAGCGCCTCTTTCTGTATGTCCGCGTGCATTTAGCTTGTCCTTGCTCGCATGTGCCATGCACATGCACTTCAGGCCCTCAGTTGCTGGGGTCCATATCATGCCTGCAGCATTTTTGATGCGGGCTACAGAGGTTCTAAAGTGTCATCAACGAACGGTCTGATGCAGAGCTACACAGTGTTTGACTTCTTGCCAGCCGATGCCATGGCGTTGAGGACTACAGCAACGCTCATGGCTGGAGGCAGCGTGAAAGGGATTCTGCGAGAGAGGCAGCTCAGACGGCTGCCGCGCAGGCGATGCTCGCTCATTGGCGAGGCAACCGTGCCAGAGGTAATTTTTCAAGTCCCATGTGCATACCTGGTCAGCCCAATGGCTGCTGGGTGTGCTGAATTACTGCATGTGTTTAATTGCAACTGCTCTGCATTGCATTGCATTGTTGTATCTCAATCAGCACTGCGCTTGTGCTTCTGCGCTTCTGGTCACCAGCAGTTTTCAGGCATGTACTTACAAGCACGATTGGTCCTTTTGCTTCAAGTGGCAGCCCAGGGATATGATTACATGTGGACTTTGTGTTGTCCTGACACCCTTGTGTTCTGTGGGGGCACAGGCAATGCAAATGGCGCGCTGTTTCAATGAGAGTTGGCCCTGTGAGCTGAAGCTGCTGGTCAACGACTGCCACAGCCACACAGCGGCATTGGTGCACCATTTGACCGGCCAGACAATCACGATAGAGAAGATTCTGCCGCTGCAGAGATACCCGCTGTGGATGTGAGCAGCCAGCATTTACTCAACAGCTCATACAGTTGTGATGCCTTTCATAGCAGAGGTAGGGATCAGTAGCCAGCTTGCTAGATTGTTTTATGCTGGTGCCAGCATGACTGCTGTGAGTCCGCCATATATGTGAGTTTGTGAATAGCGCTTTGGTCATACAGCTGCCTCGGAGGCCAGCATGCGCATTGCAAGTACAGGATCAATGTAGCATGCTAAAAGTCACTGCTGTGTCATGGATATTGCAGGTGCACTGCTAGGATGATGATGGAGCATCTTGAACCGGAAATTTTGCACGAGGAACAGACTGAGCTGAAGAGCAAGAATAGCAGTGAAGGGTTTGATACTTAGTAACACAAGTTGCGCTGGATTGTTGGTGGTGGCAGAGAAATGTGATTGAGACCTCTCGAGAGTGTGAAGCCCGACTTCTGACAGTCTGATAAATTGGCCTGGATAGAACTTTAGACATCCATCACAAAGAGGTTGACTTTCATGACTGTGGCGGTTGCTTTACAGGCATTCTTGCAGATTTCCTCTTTGCGGGCTTGTGTGCTACAACCTATGCGAACTTCCTACATTGCTGGGCGTCAACATGGCATCAGCAGAAGGTAAATCAAAAATAAACAGAGAGCAGAGTAACGGTCACATCAAATCTATGAGCAGATCTGCAAAGCCAATCGTGAAAGGTGTCGGGTCTACACAGGGCGTCCCTAATTTCACATCCAGAGACCTGTTGTGCAGTGCATAGCTGCTGCCATCACACACACAAAAAGACTCCACTATCTTTCAACCCATCTCATCTTCATACTACATACACGAGGCTGCTACACCCTCCAAGTTTCCCATTTTCATCAGGTTTTGGACTGCGATGCTCCTATAGCATCACCGGCCAACACAAGAGTGGGGCACTCATGCATTTGCAAGACAGCATTGCTCAACCTGCCTGCACAAACTGTTGTGGCAGGCAAAACTCAGTCAGCGGATGCCACGTAGGATTTGCTTCGGGCTCTCACACGCTCTGGCATCCAGCAAAGGGGCACTGCAACCTCCGTCGTTTACTCATTCCATATCACACACCTTCACAATCAAATGCCTCATTTGTACAGCTATATGGAGTGCTTCCAACAGCATCATTGCACAGGCTTTCTGCGCTGCTTACAGACCCTTCATGCTCTGCAAAATGCAGCAAAATGTGCAACACTACAGCTCCCCAGACACCTCTCTGACACCTCATGACATTGTCCCCGCTTCAAGCCTCTCACATGCAGCAGAGGCCCGGGGTCATAAGGTGTGGCAAGGGGTCATAAGGTGCCTGCTGCCTGTGACACTGCTGCTGCGTGCAGGGGAGACAGGCTGCCAGCTCACTGGTGCCACTGCCTCATGTAGGGGTGGCCTGAGGCGTCCAGGCTGGCGATGGGGAAACCCTGGCTGTAGGTGCCTGCCATGCCCTCCTGTCTGCTTGCGTGCATCTGCTGCATCAAGTCCTGCAGGTGCTGCGCAGCAGCAGAGTCTCAGTCAAGGACGGGTGGGCTACTTTGAGCTTTGAGCGCGCAGGACATGATGGGGCTACATGAAATTTCAGCTGCATTCTAAGTATGGCTTGAGGCAAGGCAGTCTCCACAAGATGCAAGCACCCACCATGTGCGCACTGACATGGCACAGCTTCAACACATGAAAGCTGTTTCAAGCTAAGCTGTACCAGGCTGCTACACCACTTCTAAGTATCCGCATGCGGCGGAAGGTACGAGTGTCATCGACAACGTTAAGCTGTGGGGCTGTCAAGAGGTGTCGTACATGCAAGCTTCCACACCCCACAACCCACACAACTATCAAGCACATCAAGCAGGTGACTGGCAGATCACCTGGGTGGAGGGGGCAGTGGGTGTGCTGGTGGAGGCATGAGAGATTCCAGCACTGTTCTGGGGGTCAGCCCAGCGCCAGCCCTGTGCAGCATTGCCCACCATCTGCACCACACATGATTTACATTTCAGCACATGCAGACTTTACACAGTATTCTGGTCCCCTCCTCAAAAAAAGTGTGCTAGAGCAGAACTCGGATTTGCTTCTGCTTTGGAATAGCTTGTTGCTCGCATGGCGGAACAGATGCACACAAGTCATGACAGTCTTATTGAAAGTACAAGAAACTACCGCCTGAGATGTCTGCAGCACAAGCAGGCAGGCCGGCCGCTAAGGGTTCAGGTCATTAATAAGTGGGAGCGCCCGCGGGCGGCCACGAGGTCATACGCGAGCTGGGGGGTAGAATTAGTCACAGGCCCGTAAAGCCAATCGCCAGGGAGATATTTAGAGATGATCTAGGGCCAAAAACGGGGCAATCCCCCTGGAAAGGCCTCTAAACTGCGCCTCGCGTTCCGTTCAGCTACCATGGCCCCCTGACGAGCAGCCACATGGCATAGGGAAGGGGCAAAAGATAGAGATAATCCGTACCAGGTTGACCGATCGTAAAGGACATTCGCCTTATGGCGAATGACCAAAAGGGCAAGCTCAAAGTGAAGATACAGGACAGGATGGGGCCATGGAATGGGGGGCACCTCTGGGGTTGGCGACATGAGGGAGCCCTGGGAGGATGACACGCCGGTCATGGCAGACAGCAACCCCCCCGGAGACAGGTCCATGGTCCCCCCGATGCTGCCCGGCAGGCTGCCCCCAGACTGCGGCGTCTGAGGGATGCGCCCATTCTGGCCACCTGTTGACCACGGCAACAGTGCGCCAGTGAGGCCCCATGCACGTTGTGCATAAGAAGATAGGCGAGATATGCTCCAGATCCTCCCTGCTATGCTTTGTGAAGAATGCAAACTATGTCCTACACAGAAGAGCTTGAACAATATGGTCGCAGGTGATCTGCGTCGAGAAATTCATGTGCAGTGGGTTGCAATGATGGCAGTGTTGTGCTCACCTGCGCTCTTGACGCTGTCTGGTGGCGTGCCCTCCTCCATGGCCCTGGCAGAGTCCGGGCTGACCAGCTGCTGCTCCGGGCGGGACCAGGTTGCTGGCGGCAGCTGCTGCCTCACCCCCTGCAACACCAGAGCTCCGTCATGATACTCGCTTACGCCGGCCAAGACCTTGCACAACATGATGCAGGATGCAGACCATATGGCGGCGATGAAGAGCGGGTGGCTGCAGTACAACTACTTAGAGGGAGGTGGAGAGGTGGCCATGCCTGGGATGGCTGCCCGTTGGCAGCGGTAGGGCGGGGCTGATCCACCAGCGCGGCCGCCTGCCCGCGCAGAGCGGCCAAGCCGCTCGCCAATGCGCCGGCACCCGGCATGCTGCTGGGGGGTGCGCCCCCCGCCAGCGGTGGCAGCGCGGTGGCGGAGGCGATGCCCATCGGCACGAGCCTGGGGAGCGGCCCCCGCGCCGCCGCCGCCGCTGCAATGGCCGCCGCAGCGGGGGAGAGCGCGGAGTCCACCGCGGGTGACGGCGCGCGCTGCGCCGGCTGCAGCGGCGCCACCAGCTGCTGTTGCGCGCCTTCGCCGCCCAGGTGCATGTTCATCTCGTAGAGGACCTCGTCGTCGCCCATGATGCGGAAGCATGTCCTGCAGCTAGCAATGCATGATTCTCACCTGAGATTCTGGCGCCAATGCAATTATCACAAGGGAAGCTGTTGGCAGCACCTGCAGACGCCCCCTATAAAGGAGGACACGGCAGCACGACAGAGGTTGCAAAGGCCAGCACCAAAATGCACAGCCGTGCCTGCTCCTTGCTGATGTAACCGCTTCAGAGAAGAAGTCCTAAATAAGCTGATTTTGCGCGGCCGCAGTCGGGAAGGACACTAAAGCAAAGAAAAAGGCATCATGTGCAGCATGTCATCATGCCCGATCTGTAAGGTCTGTTCTGTATCCGGCATAACATCAACGTATGAATAAACGCGAGGATGTGCGCGCACCCGGCGAAGTCGAACATGGCCTGGCGGTTGTCGTCGGCGATCTGGATCTCCACGGAGGCCTCGGGGTTGACTTGGATCAGGATGAATGGCAGCGGCAGCGCAGTGGGCGCAGCTCCGTGGGGCGCGGCAATGGACGCCAGCGCGCTCGCCGGCCGGTCCAGGTTGCGCACGATCAGGTTGCGGTACGCCGCGTGCTGCTTGCTTGTCTCCTGGGGAATCGCAAGCACCCGCGCAACGTCAGCAACGATGGCAGGGGCAAGCACACTGGGATAGGCCAAAAGTGGTGAACCGAACTTGTGAAAATGAACCACATGGTTGTGCGCCAGATTTAAACGGTCCGTCCCGCGACATGCATGCCTTGCTGAACACCCGGCTTAGTGCCATGCGACCACCTCTCGCATGTGCTGGTTGCCTTGGACATGTACGGCCCAATCCCCAGATTCTCCTAATCAATGAGAGGCATCTGGATCTTGATGAGAAAGGCAGCTGGGTGTACCTTGAGGTAGGCATGCTGCTGAGCGAGTTTGGCGCGCAGGCGGACACGCTGTTCTTTGAGGCGCTCCAGAGTGGAGGCGGGTGCGGGGGGAAGGCCCTGCCAGGAGATCTCCTTCTTGTCCTTGGTGATGATGTCCATGGCCATGAGCACGTTGAGCGCGTCGTACACTCGCCGCCGGATGTTCTTCTCATCGTACGCCGCCCCTCCCGGCGACCCCGCTGCAGCACCAAAGAATTGCAGTGTGTCAGCCTTAACTGACAGATAACAGGATATGCACATGGTGCACAGGCATAAGGGCTAGGAAACGAAGCCCAGGAATCATTGACAAGGATAGGCATGTGTTGCCCACTTTACGTCACATGCCAGAATCTTGTGAACTAACCTCCACAGGTCAGACACCTTACGCCATCATGTCTGGCCGCCTGAGTCACTGCTCACTGATGCTGCCTGTTTGAATACTTGTTGCTGTGGATTCCTCTTGCACAATAGGTGTGGGCAGGGCAGGAGCAGTGGGCTGACCTTGGAGGCTGGGAGCAGAGAATTCTTGGACGAGTTCGTCGGCGACCTCGTTGTAGGTGGTGCGCCCCTTGCTCTCCACCTTCTCGCACACCTTCATGCTGAAGTGGCGCAGCCCCTTGCCGTTGTTCCGGCCGCCCACTGACGCGCCCTCGCTGCCCGTGCTGCTCATGCCGCGCGCCGCCGACCTGCGCCGGGCATCAGTCATCGCTAAGTCAGCCAGCTGAGTGAGTGATCGGTGTGTCATCCCTTCACCCAGGAGCTGAAGTGGTCCTTTACTCCCTCCCTCTTTTGAGCACTTCAGCACATGACACTGTGAAAGTTTGATCACTTTGATTGTTGCCTTTGGGGGGTGGAGGGAACAGCACTTTCATCCACACCTGACGTACACACCTGGGTGCAGGGACATTTGGAACCTCATTGACGCTGAACATGGAGCACCTAGTAATGGCAGGTCATTGATGTTGCTCAGAATCACGTTCCCAAAATGTTGCAATTCGCAGCAATGCTTCGCCTGGCGGTCCGCTCAAGCTGTGGCAGGGACAGCATGTCTCTCACTGCCATGGCAACAACATCTGCTCCAGTAAGAGCAGATCTCAGCCCTGCTCGTCAGTAGGCTGCAGGGCAGGGAGATCTGGGCTGTGAGCAGGGTGACCGGCAAGTGCAAGTGCAACTCGCCTCTTCTTGCGCTGCTTTGGCGGTGTTCCCTGCATGGGGTCGTCAGCATCCTCCGAGCCGTTGGCCGCGCCGTGCTCATCGGTCGCCATCCGCAGCCGCGTCGCCTCTCCCACTTTCAAAGCATCTGCAATGGCTGCATCCGCTGCCAGAACCAGGCGCTGCCCTGCATCAACGCCAGTACTACAGAGCGTCAGCCCTGTTGGATCATTTCATGACTTCAGGAAGCTGGCGCGCAACATGTAGCATGCAATACAGCAATTGGGCAAAGAGCAGGGTGCTGCTTTGTGAGCTGCAACCATGGGGCCAGTCAGGCAAAGCAGCAGCACCAGGCAGGCTGATCGGGCATGTCAGCATGATGTTTGGAGAAATATAGAAAGGGACATTGGCGTACCATTCACTATAGCGTCCCGATCGCAGCCGGAGACAGACGCCCCACCAAACTGCTGTGGGTTTAGGGCGCTCATAGTTGCTGCATCCGAGCTCGCAGCATCCCCTGAACATCAAATCCAAAACGAAATCTCGCCAAAGGAATTCTAGACAAGCATCTTGATGTATGAAATATGGAAAACATTGAAGACTTGCGTTGATCTGTGATGCCCATCCCTTGCAAGTGAGAGGGCTCCATGTAATATCACCTCGCAATTGGACCTCGGGGATCTCCCCATCCTGAATTATGCCGTACTCTACCCCATACTCGTACATGCCCTGCAAATCAGTACATCCCTTTTTAGTCGAAAATAAGTATCCTGGTCATCTGTGATGGTCCCTGCCACCAGCACACTAAACAAAGAATTCTCTCTGGCCCCCATTTTGTACTTCTTCAAAAATCTCAGAGGCAAAAGAGCGGCACGAATGACCCTCAATCCAACCATGCCACGCCCTTCTTATGTAGCAAGATGATCAGATATAGAATGCGCCAAAGCTTGGAAGCTTCTCACTTTTGTTGCCTTCTTCCTCAACAGATACAACTCTGAATATACACCCTCAACACACTCCAATCAATGCTGATCGGACAGCAGTGCAGAGCAGGCCCAGCGATGAAGTATCACGCCGCACGTGCATTGCCTTGCCCCAGAAACAAACCCCTGCCCTTCCCCTCGGCTGCCCACAACAGCTGGATGTAGGATTGGACCGAGACCCTTCAGGGCGTTCCCAACACATCGTCCAGCGCGTTCTCCAAACGGCCCTTCCTCTGATCGCGGCCGACAACCAAGATCGCCAATGCATATACGGACGACCCTTCTAAGAATAAAGCTGACACACTACGGGTTCTTCAACCGATATACTAAGCACCAAGACACGCAATATAGTCTCTGGGGTCGGCACTCAGCACATCAGGCTGCTAAGAGCTGTAGCGAGCCCAAGCTAAGGTCTGATGCGCTCCCGAGAGGCCCTCTTCTCACCGTATCCTGAAAGCCGCGCAGAAGATCATCATGCAAGCTGCCACCCAAACCGGAAGGCCCAGGGTCCATGTTGCCAATCGTCCTTTCACGTGGCCACTATCATGGGCTTCTCTCAACTAGACACCCAAAAGATGATGTGACCAGGCAGCCCCCAAGGAAGACTTCTAAACTAAACTCTGACAGCTCCTGACTCCCAATGCACTAGCTTGGACTACAAGAGGAATTGGAGGTCTATAAAGACGGATGCAGGTAGCCTGGCCTGCTCTGACTTCTAGGCAGCCACAGTCTACAGTTCCCGGTCTTTCTTCTGGTATTACGGAATCCTGACTCATCTCCGTCACCGAATTGACTGATGCTGACCTGGCAAGGTAGCTGGTGTTCCATGCCTGATAACACAGCTGGCACTAGCTTGTCGTTAGAATCCAGGCCTTGCATGGGTGCTCTGTAATGTGAAAGCCAGAGGGGTGATCCTGACGGGCGCTGTGATCATTATCTATGTCCACTTTCAGACAGGCTGACTCGGAGTGCACTCAAGGCTTGCATGCCGCAACGGTAACGACTTAGAGCGGGACGCGCATGCACGTCTCTTGATGTCCTCACCGAGGTGGTAAAGTGCCTAGTGACACTAGTGGAAGACGTTACAGTATGTTAAACTCGTGCTGTTGCAACAAATTTGTGCTATATGTTCCACTTCTCTGGTCTTCAGCAGCCAAATGTATAGAATTCCTCAAACGCAGCTCTGCTATCAATGGTGGATTCAAGATTTTCATTTCCAAGTTCGAAATCGGTAGGGAATTCGAAATCAGTGACGTGTGCCCAGCCTGTGCATGCTCCTAGTACTGGCCAGGAAAGTTAGTGGGCTTGCCAACGTTTTTTATGTCATTCAGCAGTACTGTGCGTGGCATATATGGAAGGCTTCAGGGATGTTTCTGTGAGAGTTGATCGTGGTCTTCAAGTGGCGGACGAAATGGCAACATGTTTGCATGCAAATTCGGATCCGAGCGTTCGACGGTGTTCCAATCACGTCATGACGGACTGCCCCCCGATCAAAACCTTGGAGCATTTTCTCTTTTCTCTCAGAAATCGAAACCACGTCTCAAAGAAAACCTCAAAGTTCCTTCCAATCAAGGCTCCAAATCTTTACAGCAACCAGGTTCCACGGCGGTCGCTAATGCCCTGCTCTAGGTGTCTCGGCAGGTGAACATCTTCTGAATTACCAAGCGATTGCTGGTCTTATTCTCTCAGCAAGCTCCTGTCTCACTGACACGGTCTATTTGTTTGGAAATTTTTGAGATCATGCAATCGTAATCGGGGAGCTCGTAGGCGGGCTGTCGTCTTTCGCTTTTGCAGTGCAGATCTACTTACGGACACTCTCACCTCCAGGCATCCGTCTCCTGGATGACCCTGATCAGTATTATGCTTCATAAAAAAAACCTAAAAGCTTTGCCATTCCCCGCGCAGGATTCTCTGCATCGTGCTCGTAGCATGTGCAGTATCAGGCACATTCGCAGCGCGGGGCCCCCACCTCCACAGGCCGCGAAGAATGCGGCCACAAAAGATGCCCCACTATCACTCTTTCATCCAGAACGACAAGGCCACGACTGTAGAGGCCATGTATGACACGCAGGTGAGTGTAACTCCCTTCTTGGTTCACTCAATCTTTAGGCTACACAGCTAGCAGCTTCTTCACTTGCTGACTCCCAGTCCGTCGGACGCTTCTTCAACACAGTTAATAGTCGTAACGCTCAAGGTAATTTTTTCACGGCGCTCATGGGGACTCCGTGACTGACATCCATCATAAGAAGGCTTCATGTGGGTCCTGCTGACTGCTGTGGTGTCACAGGTGGATCAGCTGGCAGACATGATTTCCACAGTGTTCATGGTCCACCACGGGACAAACCTGCAGAGCTTCCAGAGCTTGAACGTGTCCCTGATCGTCCAATCAGCAGAGCTCGGGCTGCAAGCCTTCTTCATGCAAGTTGAAGAGTACATCAAGGGCACCATAGGCCTCGTCACCAACCTGCCTGAGGAGCTGGCAGGCCTCCCCAAGAACGTGCGCATCATTTCCCAGCCTCCCTATTTTGCACTTCTGTGCTAATTTTCTCTCAGCAGCTGCTGCATTGTGCCTTGGCTGGAAGGAGATTGTTCCATTCGCTGCATATTACCTTCGCTGCATGTAGCCCTCCTTGTATGAAGTCCTCTTCAGAGTTTGCATGCGACCCTCAGCATGCATTTAGAGATCCTGAGTTAGCTAAAGGAAGTGATCTGGCAAATAGAGGGTGATCGTGAGTAGATGCTCCACTCAATTTGGATGTCATGCTGGGCGCTGACTCAGAAATGTCAGGAAGCTGATCACCCCCCATTTGGCTGAAAGCGATGCAATCCCTGCATGCAGATCTCAAAAACATTTGCATTCCCTCTCGAGTTTGGTTGCAGGCAGATCTCGCATGCAATTGCGCCCTCGTTGAGTTAAGTGTTGTGCTGCATGCAGATCTCAGATGCGTTCGCGCCTGAGAACCAGCCGGACTACAGCCAGCTTGGAAACACCACCTACCTCATGAAGCAGTACGAGGAATTTGTGGCCGGCCTTGAGAGCCCCCTGGCAGTGTCTGGCGGCGGATCAGTGTTCTCCTACAACCCCTGCTTTGTAAATTTCGCTCCCGCTGGTGCGATATATTCCCCTTTGCACCCCAGACTCACATCCTCTTTAATTATCTGGCCTTCAGTGTCCAGATGACCTCTAGGGGGTTATTTGTTACAACATGCATAGCAGGTATGTGCAAAAGGCAAGCCTGGCTCGGGCAAAGGGGCACCACAGTCAAAAGAGTTCTGAATGAGGAGACATGGGCAGATATACCATCACCTGCACCCGAGCAGGACTGAATCCTCTGTAGTACCCAGGGTTAGTGCCAGCTTGAAGTGTCAAGTATAGAAGCACCCGATAGGAAAGGCAGGGATGCAAATACAGGCCAGGCCAGTCAGATTGCCCCACAGACTCTTCTTAGTCTTTCACACACCTTCTGCAACACAGGCCCACTCGCAGAGCTTTAAATTACAGTATCGATGCTGCTGCTCAGATTTGGCAGACGCGCTCCTATAGGCGGGGTGTATAATAAGCTGAAGCATCTTCCATTGCTTGCAGCTGTGTCCGCTGTTGCGACTGGCATCAACATTGCCCCCTCTCTGGCAGTCATCACTCCGGACGGCATCAAGATAGCGCCCCAGGGCCTGGTCATCCAGCCAGTGCTACTCACCATCTTCCCTGTCGGCGTCAATGTCCAGCCGCAGGTGCGACTCCCTTAAATCTGAAATCTTCTGCTTGGCGTGTCGCATGCATGCATAGAATGCATTGTAATCTCAAACCCGCTTAGAGCAGGAATGGGGCGGCTCATGCGCAGATTCTATGGCTGAAGGATTTTGTGCAAGTCAGGCATTGCTGTGCCCCCAGAATAGCATGTTAGACTGTGCAGCCATGCGCAATGATGGACTTGATCTGTGATGAGCCCACCTCAACCAAGCAGGACTTAGGTTTGCATTGAAAGTATGACAGCGGGTGTGCTAAAACAGTTCCGGGCATGACTTGCAGCCCGTCCATACCAATGGAAGTAATGTGTCAGGACATGGGCATTTCAATCTGAACACAAGCTGCTGGTCTGTAGCGGTGATTTGACCACAGCATGGCTTCCCTCATGTCTAAACAGTGGCTCATGCAACCAGATTTGACCAGATCCCCTCAATTTTGCCCCAGGCTTCATCAAGCCGTAATCAGTATCACATTTCTTTGTTGTGTTGCTCAATGCAGGGACTGAACATTTCACCCACCCTCATCGCCGTGACCCCCGGCCGCGTGGCAATCAACCCCCAGGGAGCCAGCATTAGCTCAGCGCTCATCGCCGTCACTGCAGAGTCCGGCAGATAGAGCCGCCGCCCATCCATCCCTCGAGAGCGTGCCTCTGCAGACTGCTGGCACATGCTGAATCTGCTTCAGTCCGACAGCACTGACCTAGTTGCATGCTGCAATTGGCAGACTCACTCGAGCTCAGGGGAAGAGCGCGGCACAGCAGTGTCCATTTAGTCAAATTACAAGTATTTGAGGCTCACTGAGTCTGACGCAGACACAGTCTGACATTGGGCTCTTAGTCTAGCGCGCGAAACAGATATTCAAATTCATCTGTAACGGCAGGGCACGGCCCCTGGCAGATTGCCCAAACTGCTGCCTGTGACAGCTGGCCTGGAGCGTCTTGGGGTGCCTCTCCCATCCAATGATGATCAGGTGTTATGGATGAGATTAAGCTCATAGATGCAACGCTTCAGAGAAAGAGGGAAGCATTTTTAATGGTGAGGGATTGAGGGTGCTCTGAAAAATAGAAAACATAATCCGATTGGCGCCGTACTAGTTGAAGTGAATTGATTCTGGTGGACGCTCGCTTTTGAGACTTCTAGAAGGCTTAAGCTTTGCTGCTGGCCACGCAGCGCTGGCTAGCCTTGCCAGTTCCAGCATTTGAAAATTTAAAATTCATTTTTTTATTGGAGAGAGCCAGGGTTGGTTTGACTTTTCAGGCTGCAGCTGCTTCGAGCGGTGTTTGATGTATGGTACTGAAAGTTGCGAGATAGACAGAGGAGGGCATGTCATGCATGCACAAATAGCTTACAGGGTGCCGGACATGAAGTATGATCGCCAGCCAGACAATTTGAGTAGTCTGCTGTCTCGTAATGTACTTGTCATTTATGAACTTCAATAATGTGGGGTAATAAAAGGTCATGTGGAGATTCATAGGTTCAGTGCCTGCAGAGTCAATCCACGCCCATGCAAATCAAGACATCCATACTGACAGTAAGTGGCCTTAAGTCAGTGCTGCAAAAACTCACAACACAAAGCGCTCGATTGCCTCTGCTACGCCATCCTCATCATTGTTTGCCACTACCACCGCCGCAGCCTCCTTCACCTGAAGCCATCAAATCCTGCTTTAAAACAATGCCCTGCCAGATATGTGCACTTGCACAAATAAACCTGTGAAATGATGGAAATGCCGAACAGCAACTTCTGCCTCCGCCGTGTGCCCTCATGCATCTCACCAAACGAGTAAGCACAAAGCTGTCTGTGTTGCACTCTCC
>JADEYI010000463.1_pt1 | contig 56039 bp, 49 predicted proteins | sample 8542331 | NCBI WGS metagenome assembly JADEYI01 (sample SAMN16510988, study PRJNA670497) | mine drainage metagenome | isolation source: biofilm near Copperflume 1 | place: Germany: Marsberg coppermine Kilianstollen | collected 2018-02 | reverse complement strand
GCCGACCCATCGGCGATGGTGTCGATCCTTCGGGCTGCATCTGCGCGGGATGCCCGCCTCAGCCGTACATGAGCGATCCCGGCGTGGTGAGCAGCTGGCCCGTCTCGAGCCAGGTCTTGAGACCGGAGAGGATCATCGGCCAGCCGCCGTACAGCTGCTCGTTCGCGCCCTCGCGGAGCTGGTCGTGGGTGAGGATGAGGCGGCAGGAGTCGCCGACCTGCTCGATCTCCCAGGTCACCCGCGACGTCCCCTCGCTCTTCACGTCCTCACCCCACAGGGCGACCATGCTCTGGACGAGCCGGTGGGGCGGATCGACCTCGAGGTTCACGCCCTCGCCGAGCAGGGCCGCGGCGCTCGGGTGACCCATCTCGAAGCGGGAGCCGGGCGTCCAGTCCGAGCTGATCCGGCCGCCGAACTGGTACTTGCTCCGGATGTCGGGGTCCGTGATGGCCTCCCAGAGACGCCCCGGGGTCGTCTTGATGTAGATCTCGAACACCTTCTCCATGGGACGCTCCAGTCTGATCCTGATGCCGTTGAGCGCAGCCGCCCAGGGCTCCGCGTATTTGCTCACCCACCGGTCGTGCGGACCGAGCGTCCAGCAGCCGTGCGCCAGCTCCCGCCGCCTCCTCCCGCGGCGCTTACGCGCGCGGTGCGTGGTCGAGCGTGGCGGAACCGCTGGGGGAGCCGCGGCCGCCTGGGCGCACGCACGGCAGACGGCTGCGACAGCGACGACGGCGCCTTCCCGCGTCGTCCACCACGTCCAGTACGCACCCAGAGCGTATCCGTCGCAGTCCGACATGCCCAGGCACGCGCGCCGCTCCCGGATCTGCCCACCACGCGACCAGTACGCACCCCGCGCGTAACCGGCACACGGCGGGCTCCGCATCGCCCGGCCGGCGACACCGGCCGCTCCCCGCGCGATGGCGTTCTGGGACAGCGCTGGCCGTCCACACAGATGGCGTTCTGGTATTGACATGGCTTCCTCGCGACCCGATACTGCGCGAAATCTAGGAAATCGATTTCCGGCCCGGCCCCGACAGGAAGCGAGGACAGCGAACCATGCACCGCTCGAATCGATCGATCGACGTTCCGCGTGTCAGTCCCCTCCTTGCGTGGCTCGCCGCCGGAGCGATCATCCTGGCGGGATGTTCGGGCGCCGCGTCGCCGAGCCCCGCCGCTTCGGCGGCCGCATCCGCGGCCCCGTCGGTCGCGGCGGGCTCGCCATCTCCAGTGGCCTCGGCGTCGGCGGCCTGCCCGATCCCGCCGTGCGATCAGCCGATCGTCATCGGCGTCTCACAGGCTCTCACCGGCGACAAATCCGACCCGGGCACCGCGATCGAGCATGGCTACCAGGTCTGGGTCAAGGAGATCAACGCCGCCGGCGGCCTCCTCGGGCGCCAGGTCGTCCTCAAGGAGTACGACAACCAGAGCCTCGCCGATACGGCCGTGAGCCAGATCGAGCGGCTCGTCACGGTCGACAAGGTGGACCTCCTGTTCGGTCCCTTCTCGTCGGCGCTGACGATCCCGACCTCGGCGATCGCGGAGAAGTACAAGTACGCGTTCATCGAAGGCGCGGGCGGCGCGCCGGGCGTCTTCCAGCGCCAGTTCCACTACACGTTCTTCGTCCAGCCCGCGACGGCCGAGCACCAGGCCGATCCGTTCGTCACCTACATCCTGTCGCTCCCGGCAGCCCAGCGGCCGAAGACCGCGGCGTACCCGCAGCAGGACGACCCGTTCGTCAAGGCCACCGAGGACGGCGCTCAGGCCACGCTCGAGGCGGCCGGCATCAAGACCGTCTATCACGCCGTCTATCCGCCGACTCAGACGGACTTCGCGTCGATCGCGGCCGCGGTCAAGGCGTCGGGCGCCGACATCGTCCTCGGCGGCACGATCTTCGGTGACGCCGTGGCCCAGGTGCAGGCATATGCCTCGATCAACTATCAGCCGAAGGCGATCTACTTCACCAGCGGCCCCAGCACGACCGGCCCGTTCGAGCAGGCGCTCGGCAGCAAGGTCAACGGCATCTTCACCGGCGACGGCTGGATCCAGTCGTCCAAGGCGACGGGCAACGCCCAGTTCGTCGCGGACTACCACGCGATGTTCCCCAAGGAGGTCGACATCCCCGGCGAGGCCGCCGAGGGCTATTCGGTGGGCCAGGTGCTGCTGGCGGCGGTGACGGCGACGCAGTCGCTCGACAACACCAAGATCGCCGACTGGCTGCATGCCAACCCGGTCCAGACGGTCCAGGGCCCCATCGGCTGGGATTCCATCGGTCGGCCGAACGGCAGCTACCTCCTCGAGCAGTACCAGTCCGGCAAGCTGTACGTCGTCGCCCCGGCGAACGATCCGAACAAGGGCGCGGATCCGGTGTACCCCAAGCCCAACTGGTGAGGTCTCCGGCGGAGCAGTCAGGTAACCTCCGCACGGAGAACGTCAGTTGAACCCGGAACTCCTCATCCAGAGCGTCGTCCTGGGCATCCTCACCGGCGGCGTCTACGCGCTCATGGCCTCGGGCCTCACGTTGATCTTCGGGATCATGCGTGTCGTCAACGTGGCGCACGGGGCCATGATCGTGATGGCGGCCTACGTCTCGTGGGTCCTCTACAAGACGTTCAACCTTGATCCGATCGCCTCGATCGTGGTCGTCATGCCGATCTTCTTCGTGGCGGGCGCACTCGTCCAATGGACGATCCTGCGCCGCCTCGGCGGGCGCGATCTCACGCTGACCGTCCTCGTCACCTTCGGCTTCGCGATCATCCTCGAGGGGCTCCAGGGCAGCCTCTGGTCGTCATCGTTCCAGGCGATCAACACGCCCTATTCGCTGAGCAGCTTCGAGATCGGCGGGATCTACGTTCCGCTCGTCCGGCTCCTTGCGGCGGGGGTGGCGCTCGTCCTCCTCGGCGCGCTCTACCTCCTCCTCGCCCGGAGCAACCTCGGCCGCGCGATCCGGGCGACGACCCAGGACCCGCGCACCGCGGCGCTCGTCGGGGTCAACGTGGAACAGGTGACGATGCTGGCGTTCGCGCTGGGCGTCTCGATGGCGGCGGCCGCCGGGCCGCTGCTGGGGATGATCTTCGCCTTCTACCCGGCGACGCACTGGCTGTGGATCGGGAAACTGCTCGCGATCGTCGTCCTCGGCGGGCTGGGGAGCCTTGCCGGCACGTTCGTCGCGGCGATGATCCTGGGCCTGGCCGAGCAGGTCGCGACGGTGACGGTCTCGCTCGACTGGGCGCCGATGGTCTTCTACATCTTCCTGTTCGGTGTCCTGATCGTGCGGCCGCGGGGCCTCTTCGGCACGACCGCCCGGGAAAGCCTGTAGTCCGATGCAGACCCGCAGGATCGTCCCCCTGATCGTGCTTGCGCTCCTCGTCGCCCTCCCGGTCTTCGTCCGCGAGGGCTTCTACCTGGACCTGCTCCTGTTCACCTTCATGTACGCCGCCATGTCGGTCGGCTGGGACATCATGGGCGGGTACGCCGGCTACGTCTCGCTCGGCCACGTCGGGTTCTTCGGGATCGGGTCGTACGCGGCCGGGCTGCTCGTCGTCAAGTTCGGGATCCCGGTCTTCGTGAGCGCCCCGTTCGTGGGGCTCTTCGCGGCGTTCATCGGGGCCGGTCTGGGATGGGTCTCGCTGCGGGCGCGGGGGACGTCGTTCGTCATCGTGACGCTCACCTTCACGTACATGGTCCAGCTCCTCGCGCTGAACTGGCGGGGCGTCACGGGCGGCAGCGCCGGTCTCTACCTGCCGCTCCTCGACCTTCCGGGGAACCTCGTCATCCTGCCGTTCTATTACTCGATGCTCATCCTCCTCGTCGTGGCGATCCTCGTCTCGATCGCGATCCGGCGCTCCAAGTTCGGTCTCGGCCTCGTCGCGATCCGCGAGGAGGAGGGCAAGGCGGACGGCTCGGGGGTGAACACGTCCCTCTACAAGATCCTTGCCTTCGCGATCAGCGTCTCGTTCGCCGGAGCGGCCGGCGCGCTGCACGCCCAGTACCTGAACTACGTCGACCCGGACCTCGCGTTCGAGCTCATCATCACCCTCAACCTCATCATCATGAGCCTCGTCGGGAGCCGTGGGACCGTGTGGGGCCCGGTGCTCGGTGCCTTCATCGTCCAGCCGCTCTCGCAATACCTCATCTATTTCATGCCCTCGCAGATCGCGGGCCAGGTCCACCTCATCGCGCTCGGCGTCGTCCTGGTCCTGGTCGTGATGTTCATGCCCGACGGCATCATCACCACGTACCAGACGTGGCGGCGCGGCCGCGGTGGAACACGGGCGGCGGGCGCCACGGGCGCCACTGATGCGACGGACGCGCGGCTCCCGGGCGCGACGGCATGAGCGCGGCATCGACGAGCGCGGCGACAGCGGCAACCACCACGACCGCAGACGAGCCGGCGCACCGGTCGGGGCGTGACGGGCCCGTCTGCCTGGCCGTGACCGGCATCGACAAGTCGTTCGGTGGCATCACCGCGCTCGTCGACTGCTCGTTGGCGGTGCAGCGCGGGAGCATCACCGCGCTCATCGGGCCGAACGGCTCCGGCAAGACCACGCTGTTCAACTGCATCACCGGCTTCTACCAGCCGGACCGCGGCCAGATCCACGTCCAAGGCGTCCCGATCACCGGACGCCGGCCGAGCGACATCGTCCACCTCGGCGTGATGCGCACGTTCCAGGTCACGCGGATCTTCCGGCGCATGACCGTCCTCGAGAACATGATCGTTCCGGTCCGCCAGCTGACGCTGCGGTCGCTCTTCACGGCGGCCATCAAGGGTCATGAGGCGCAGCGCGCGGAGGCGCTCCTCGAGTTCGTCGGTCTGCAGGCCCTGCGGCACCAGCCCGCCGGCAGTCTCTCATTCGGCCAGCAGAAGCTCCTCGAGCTCGTCGCCGCGCTGATGGCCGAGCCGGACCTCCTCATGCTCGATGAGCCGGCCGGCGGGTTGAACCCGGTCATGATCGAGAAGGTCGCCGGTCACGTCCGCGAGCTGAACGCGCGCGGGGTGACGTTCCTCATCATCGAGCACAACATGGGCTTCGTCATGAATCTGTGCGACCCGGTCATCGTGATGCACCGCGGCACGGTGATCGCGCAGGGCTCCCCCGCGGTCGTGCGCGACGACCCGACCGTCCTCGACGCGTACCTCGGAGACTAGCGATGCTGCTCGAGATCGAGGGTCTCCACGCAGGCTACGGTGGCGGCGGCGACATCCTGCGGGGTGTCGACCTCAGCCTCGCTGAGGGCGACTTCGTCTGTCTCATCGGGCCGAACGGGGCCGGGAAGTCGACGCTCCTGCGGGCCATCTCGGGGATCCTCCGGCCGCGCCGCGGCAGCATCCGCTTCGACGGCGTGAACGTGGGAGGATGGCGTCCCGACCTGCTCTTCCGACGCGGCATCGCCCACGTCCCGCAGGGCCGGAGCACGTTCCCGCAGATGACGGTGCACGAGAATCTCCTCATGGGCGCATACAGCATCCGCGACCGCTCGCTCGTACCGGAGCGGCTGCGCGCGGCCGCCGAGCTCTTTCCGATCGTCGTCGAGCAGGGAGGCCGCCGCGCCGGCCTCCTGAGCGGCGGGGAGCAGAAGCAGGTCGAGATGGCCCGGGCGGTCGTGACGGCACCGCGCCTCCTCCTCCTCGACGAGCCCACGCTCGGCCTGGAGCCCCGCGCGGCTCGCACGGTGATGGCAAAGATGCGCGAGCTCAACGAGCAGGGAGTGACGATCCTCCTCGTCGAGCAGAACGCCCGGATCGGGCTCGGCGCGGCGGGGTCCGGCTGCGTGATGGAGCTCGGCACGATCAAGCTGCGCGGCGCGGGCCAGGCGCTGCTCGACGATCCGCAGGTCAAGCGGCTCTACCTCGGCGAGAGTGCCGCGGTATGACCGGCGCCGCGAGGTAACCCGATGGGCGCGACGAGAGCTCGAGCGACGATCACCGACGTGGCGGCGGACGCCGGCGTCCACCCGTCCACGGTGTCGCGCGTCCTCAACGGCCACGCCGGGTCAACGATCCGGCCGGCCACGCGCGAGCGCATCCTCGCGGCCGCCGAGCGTCTCGGCTACCGGCCCTCGGCCCTCGCCCGCAGCCTCCGGCTGCAGCGGACGCTGACGCTCGGGATGCTCGTCCCGGACATCACCAACCCGTTCTTCTCGTCGATCATCAAGGGGGCCGAGGACGCGGCGCGCGAGCGAGGCTACAACCTCATCCTGTGCAACTCGGAGGACGAACCGGAGCGCGAGGCGACCTACCTCCGCGTGCTCCGCGAGCGCCAGGTGGACGGCCTGTTCATCGCGTCCTCGCAGATGGCCGACGACACGATCGCCGAGCTGCGCGAGGAGGCCTTCCCGTTCGTCCTCCTCAACCGCGCGACCCAGAGCACCGAGGACCTCGCGGTCGTCGTCGACAACTACGCCGCGGCCGTCGAGGTGGTCGCCCATCTCGCCGCCCTCGGCCACCGCCGCGTCGGCCACATCGCCGGGCCCCAGAACACGACGACCGGTATCGAGCGGCGCGAGGGGTACCGGGCCGGCGTCCTCGCCTGCGGCCTGGCCGACGAGCCCGAGCTCGTGGTCGAGGCCGACGCGTTCTCCGAGGAGGCGGGGCACCGGGCGCTCGGGATCATGCTCGCCGGCCCCGCCCGGCCGACGGCCGTCTTCGCCGCCAACGATCTCATCGCCATCGGCATGCTGCAGCGGCTTCGCGAGACCGGCGCCCGCGTCCCGGGCGACCTCTCGATCGTGGGCTTCAACGACATCCCGCTGGCCGGCCTGCTCGAGCCCGCGCTCACGACCGTGCGCGTGCCGCAGCTCGAGATGGGCGTCGCCGGCGCGCGCCTGCTCATCGACCGGGTCGAGGGTCGACCGATCGGCGCCGTGCGCCTGACCCTTCCGACCGAGCTCGTCATCCGCGCATCCTCGGCCGCGCCGGCCGCACTGTGAGGCAGTCCCCATGACCACCGGAGCCCAGCCATGACCCGCCTCGTCGACCTGACCCAGCCGTGGGGCGATCGGATGCCCACGTGGCCCCAGTTCGCCTCGATCGAAGTCACCGACATCACGACGCACCACCGGGACCGCAAGAGCACGATGCTCGTGAAGACGAACATGCATACCGGCACCCACATCGACGCGCCGAGCCACTACTGCGAAACCGGCCGGGACCTCGGCCGGATCGGGCTTGACGAGCTCTACGGAACGGGCCTCGTGATCGATCTCCGGCCGATCACCCGGCCCTGGAGCTCCTACAGCCTGGCCGACATCGAGGCCCACCTCCCGCCGGGCGAGTCGATCCGCGAGGGCGACATCGTCGTCCTGTACACCGGCTGGGACCGCTTCAACTGGACGCAGCCGACCCGCGACGACGTGACCTATTTCGACCGCCATCCGGGCCCTCAGCCCGAGGTGATCGATTTCCTCATCGGCAAGGGCATCAAGTGGATCGGCGCCGATCTCGCGTCGATCGACCACTCCCTGCACACGCGCGTCCGCCTGATGCGCCCGGACCTCGTCGCCGAATACGAGGCGATGACCGGCCGGCCGATCGAGGCGACGCTGCCCGAGAAGGATTTCGAGTACATCCACTACGCGACAGCGCGGCACGACGTCTCGATGCTCGAGAACCTCGGTGGCGAGCTTGCCGAGGTCGCCGGCAGGCGCGTGACCATGGGCGCCTTCCCGTGGCGCTGGCAGGGCGGCGAGGGCTGCATCTGCCGCGTCGCCGCATTCGTGGAGGAGTAGACATGGAAGCGCTCGTCCTCACCGCTCCCCATGCCTTCGAGATCCGCGAGGTCCCCCGGCCGGAGCCGGCCGCCAACGAGGTCGTCTGCCGGGTTCGGGCCATCGCGATCTGCGGCACGGACGCCGAGATCATCGAGGGTGGCTTCCCCGGCCGCTGGCCGCGGGCCTATCCGTTCATTCCCGGCCACGAATGGTCCGGCGAGGTCGTGGCAGCCGGGCCGATCGCCGAGCAGAACGGCTTCATCGTGGGTACGCGCGTCGCGGGGACCTCCCACTCCGGCTGCGGTTACTGCCGGATGTGCCGCATCGGCCGCTACAACCTGTGCTTCAACTACGGGCGCGAGGACCTGGGTCATCGCCAGTACGGCCACTACACGCAGGGAGCGTACGCCGAGTACGTCGTCCACACGATCAAGAGCGTCTTCCGGATCCCGGACGCGATGGCGTTCGACACGGCCGCCCTGTGCGACACCGCCTCGATCGCCCTCCACTCGGTCCGCCGTCCCGGGATCGAGCCCGGCGATCTCGTCGCCTCCGTGGGCTCGGGCGGGATGGGCCTGCTCGTCGCGATGTGCGCCCGGGTCCTCGGGGCGGCGCGGGTCATCGTCATCGGCGGTGGGAAGCGCCTCGAACGCGCTCGCACGCTCGGCTTCGAGACGGTCGACTACCACGACGGCGACCCCGTGGCACAGGTCCGCGACTGGTCCGGCGGGATGGGCGTGGACGTCGCGCTGGACTCGGCCGGCTCCAGGGACTCGGTCGGCCAGGCGATCGGGATGGTCCGCAAGGGCGGCCGGGTCGCCCTCACGGGGATCCCGAAGGAGCCGACCCAGGTCGACTTCCAGAAGATCGTCCTCGAGGAGATCGACCTCTACGGAGTCCGGGCCAACCGCAACACGATGGAGTCCGTGATCCCGCTCATGGCCGACGGGCGGATCCCGGCCGGCCGGCTCATCACCCACCACTTCCCGCTGTCCGAGTTCCGCGAGGCGCTGCGGGTCTTCAACGAGCGCGTCGACGGCGCACTCAAGGTGATCGTCGAGCCGTGACCACCCGCTGCCGACCCGCCGATCCGGCCATGAGCGCGGGCGCATGAGCCTTCCCTCGCGGATGCGCGCCGTCGTCTTCGAGGCGCCCGAGCGATTCGCCCTCGACGAGATCCGCATGCCCGAGCCCGGCGCGGGCCACGCCCTCGTCCGGGTCGAGGCTGCGATGGTGTGCGCGACGGATCGCAAGATCCTCGCCGGGACGTTCGCCGGCACGACGTTCCCCCATGTGCCGGGCCACGAGTTCGCCGGCACGATCGCCGCGCTCGGGCCGGCGACGATCGGCCCGCCAGCCGGGACCCGGGTGGGAGTGGAGGTCCACGTCGGCTGCGGGGTCTGCGATCGCTGCCGGGAGGGGCTCTACAACCTCTGCCGCAACTACGGCCGGACGGAGATGGGGCACGCCCACGTCGGGTTCACGATCGCCGGCGGCCTGGCCGAGTACGCCAGTGTGCCGGTGGCCGCGCTCCACCCGTTGCCCGACGCGGTCAGCACGGCCGACGGGGCATGGACGGACAACCTCGGGGTCGCCCTCTGGGCGATCGAGCGGGCCCGCCTCCTCGCCGGAGAGTCCGTCGTCGTCGTCGGATGCGGGGCGATCGGGCTGTGCGCCGCGCAGCTCGCCCGGGCGACTGGCGCCGGGCAGGTGACCCTGGTCGGTCGCGGCGAGCGCCTGGCCCGGGCCACCCGGTTCGCCGACACGGTCGTCGACGAGCGCGATGCCGGTGCCCTCGCCGGGACCGCCGACGTCGTCGTGGAGTTCGCCGGCACCTCCGAGGCGGCCAGGCTGGCGATCGCGGCGGCCCGTCGCGGCGGGCGTGTGGTCCTCGGCGGGGCGACCGGCCAGGGGGTGGACTTCCCGTCCATCGACCTCTCGACGATCGTTCGCGGCCACCTCGACGTCCTCGGCTCCGTGGCCAACCCGAAAGGTGTCTCCGGCCGAGCCCTTGCCCTCCTCGCGTCGGGCGCGATCGACGTGGCCGGTCTCACCACCCACCACTTTCCCCTCGACCAGTTCAACGACGCATGGGCGACGTTCACCGAGCGCCGCGACGGCGCGATCCGGGTGATGGTGGCCCCATGAGGAGGACCCGATGACCATCGACCGGGCGACCGCGCTCGACCTCTACCGGGTGATGCGGACGATCCGCCGCTTCGAGCAGCGCTCGGCCACCCTCTTCGGTGAGAACAAGATCTGGGGCACGATCCACAGCTACGCCGGCGAGGAGGCCATCGCCGCGGGTGTCTGCGCCCACCTTCGCGATGACGACTGGATCACCTCGACCCATCGGGGCCACGGCCACTGCATCGCCAAGCGGGCCGATCTCGGGAAGATGTTCGCGGAGCTCCTCGGGCGTGAGACCGGCTACTGCCGCGGCCGGGGCGGCTCGATGCACATCGCCGACACCTCGAAGGGCAACCTCGGGGCGAACGGGATCGTCGGCGGCGGGATCCCGATCGCGACCGGCGCGGCCCTCACCGCCCGGCAGCTCGGCACGGACCAGGTCGCCGTCTCGTTCTTCGGCGACGGGGGCGCCAACCAGGGCACGTTCCACGAGTCGCTCAACCTCGCCGCGATCTGGAAGCTGCCGGTCATCTACGTCTGCGAGAACAACCAGTACGCGGAGAGCCTCCCGGCAGGCAGGGCCTTCGCCACCGACGACATCGCCTCGCGGGCGATCGGCTACGGGATGCCCGGAGTCAACGTGGACGGTCGGGACGTCCGGCTCGTCCACGCGGTCGCCGGCGAGGCGATCGCCCGGGCCCGGGCGGGAGGCGGACCGACCCTGATCGTCGCCGAGTCCTACCGCCACGAGGGCCACTACTACGGCGATCCGCAGCAGTACCGGACGAAGGAGGAGATCGAGACCTGGCGGACGACGTTCGACCCGATCGTCAACGCCCGCGCCTGGCTCATCTCGGACGGCCTGGCGAGCGAGGCGGAGATCGACGCCGTCGACCGCGAGGTGGACGAAGCGACCGAGGCCGCGATCGCCTGGGCCGAGACCGGCCCGCTCGCCTCGCCGATCACGCCGGAGGAGATTTATGCCAGCTACTGAGACGGCCCCCGCCGGGGCTCCCGGCGGGACGATCGAGCAGTTCTACGCCGAGGCGCTCCGCGACGCGCTCCGGCTCGAGATGCAGCGCGACCCGCGGGTCCTCGTGATGGGTGAGGACATCGCCGAGCATGGCGGCGCGTTCCAGGTGACGGCGGGCCTGCTCGCGGAGTTCGGCCCGGAGCGGATCCGCCAGACGCCGATCAGCGAGATCGGGATCGTCGGCGCGGGCGTGGGCGCGGCACTCACCGGCCTGCGGCCGATCGTCGAGCTCATGTATATCGACTTCTCTGGCTTGGCGATCGATCAGATCGTGAACCAGGCGGCGCAGAACCGCTTCATGTTCGGTGGACAGGCGCGGGTGCCGCTCGTCGTGCGGACCCAGGGCGGCTCGGGCCGCGGCAATGCCGCCCAGCACTCGAAGTCGCTCGAAGCGTGGTTCACCCACGTCGCGGGCCTGAAGGTCGTCATGCCGGCGACGCCCGGCGACGCGAAGGGCCTCCTCACCGCCGCGATCCGGGACGACGACCCGGTCATGTTCATCGAGCACAAGCTCCTCTACCGCACGAAGGGACCGGTCCCGCAGGGCGAGTACGTCGTCCCGCTCGGCAAGGCCGACGTAAAGCGGGTGGGGAGCGATCTCACGATCGTGACCTGGTCGCGCGAGGTGCTGTTCGCGCTCGAGGCCGCGGCGAAGCTCGCCGACGAAGGCGTGGAAGCGGAGATCGTCGACCTGCGCTCCCTCGTGCCCCTCGACCGGGAGACGATCCTCGCGAGCGTGCGCAAGACACGGCGACTGCTCGTCGTCCACGAGGCCATCAAGCGCGGCGGCTATGGCGGCGAGATCGCCGCGCTCGTCGCCGAGGAGGCCTTCGACGATCTCGACGCCCCGCCGCGCCGCCTCGCCGGCGTGGAGACGCCGATCCCGTACGCGGCGCATCTCGAGCGCGGCGTCATCCCCCAGGTCGAGGACATCGTCCGCGTCGCGAAGGAGCTCGTCGGGTGAGCGTGACCCCGGTCATCCTGCCGAAACTCGGCCTGACCATGGACGAGGGAACGCTCGTGGCGTGGCTGAAGCAGGAAGGCGATCGCGTGGAGGCCGGCGAGGTCCTCTTCGAGGTCGAGACGGACAAGGCCACGATGGAGGTCGAATCTCCGGTCGCCGGGTACGTTCGCCGGCTGCTCGCGGCCGCCGGGGACACCGTTCCGGTCACGGAGGTCATCGCCCTCATCACCACCACCGCCGACGAGCCGTTCACCGTCCCGTCGACGCCCGTGGAGCTGGAGCGACCAGCCGCGGTCGAGGCACCGCCACCCGCTCCGACTGCGCCCCGGCTCGAGGACGAGCGAGTCATCGCCAGTCCGGCGGCCCGCAAGCGGGCCGCGGAGCTCGGCGTGGATCTCGCGCGGGTCCGTCCGGCCAGGGGCGGTCGAATCTCCGTCGAGGATGTCGAGACCGTCCATGCCGCGGGGGGCCCGGGAGAAGGGCCGGTCGCACCAGGCGGCGCCGCCGTCCGCGCCCCGCTGTCGCGGATGCGCCGGGCGATCGCCGAGCGGATGACCCAGTCGTTCCGCGACGTGCCCCAGTTCTCCGTGTCGCGCGACGTGGATATGACGGCCGCGGCAGCCGCCCGGACCACGGCCGGCGTCTCCTTTGCGGACGTGCTCATCTGGGCCGTCGCCCGGTCGCTGGCTGATCACCCGCGGCTCGCGATGCGCTACGACCCGGAGGGGCTGATCCCGCCGGACGGCATCCACATCGGGATCGCAGTCGCGCTGGACGACGGGTTGCTCGTGCCGGTGCTCCGCGATGCCGGCGCGAAGGAGCTCGCGGCGATCTCGCGCGAACGGGTGGCCCTGCAGGATGGTGCCCGTGCCGGGAAGCTCCCGGTGGAGGCGCTCGTCGGCGCGGTCTTCACGATCTCCAATCTCGGCCCGCAGAGCGTCGATCGCTTCACCGCCATCGTGAATCCGCCGGAGGCGGCGATCCTCGCGGTGGGCCGCGTCCGCGATCTCGTCGTGGCGCGCGACGGCGCGGTGGTGATCGCTCCGACCGTGACGCTCACGCTGTCGGTCGATCACCGGGTTGTCGACGGAGCGCAGGCGGCCGCGTTCCTCGCCGATCTCGCGGGTCGGCTCGAGGGCGGCCTGCCGTGAACCGGTCGCGCGCCGTGCCGACCAACCCGAAGGAGTCCGTCCGTGGCCACTGAACCAGCGAACCGGGTCCAGCTCGCCGTCTCCCACTGGAAGCCGCGCTTCGTGGCGAATGGGATCGACGTCAACGACTTCGAACGGGTCCAGGCCGCCACCATCGAGTGGGCAGACTGGGCGCCGAACTGGAAGGCCGTCGGCGACATGCACCGAGAGCTCGCCGAGGAGGCGGCCGCCCGCGGTCACACGGTGAGCGCGACCGAGGCGTTCCAGCGGGCCGCCTGGTCCTACCACCTCGGGAAGTTCCTCTGGTTCGAGGACCTCGACCTGCACCTCGCGATGGGCGCCCTCGTCGGCGCGATGTATGCCCGCGCACTCCCCCACCTCGATCCGCCCGGCGAACGCCTCGAGATCCCGTTCGAGGGCACGACGATCCCGGGCAACCTGCGCCGACCGCGGGACGTCACCCGTCCGCCGGTCGTGCTCCTCGTCCCCGGCCTCGACTCGGTGAAGGAGGAACTCTTCGCGATGGAACAGGACTTCCTCCAGCGCGGGATGGCGACCCTCACGGTGGACGGTCCGGGCCAGGGCGAGAGCGCGCCGCGCTTCCCGATCCGGGCCGACTGGTCGAGTGTCGTCCGGCCGATCATCGACACGCTCGCCGCCCGCTCGGATGTCGACGCCGGGCGGGTCGGGCTCATGGGGATCAGCATGGGCGGCATCTACGGCCCGCTCGCGGCCGCTCGCGAGAAGCGGGTCCGGGCCCTCGTCGCGCTCGCCGGCCCGTACGACCTGTCCGAGTGCTGGGCCGCCCTCAATGCGCTCACCCGGGGCGGCTACGTCTTCTACACGAAGTCGAAGGACGAGGCGGAGGCGTTCGAGCGATCGAAAACCCTCGCGCTCCATGGCGTGCTCGCGAACGTCGATCAGCCACTTCTCGTGATCCACGGCGCCAGGGACCGGCTCTTCCCGCCGGAGCAGGCCGAGCGGATCGCTCGCGAGGCGCCCAACGCGACGCTGCTCATGTACCCGGACGGCAACCACGTCTGCAACAACATCACGTACAAGTACCGGCCGGCGATGGCCGACTGGATGAGCGAGCGCCTGCGCTCATGATCGATCGGCAGGTAGTTCCGGAGGATCGGACATGACCATGACGATGGACCAACTCGAGCTCTCCGCCGAGCAGCGGCTCATGCAGCAGACGACGCGCGAGTACGTCGACCGGGTGGTCATCCCGTTCATCCGGGCCAACCGCCAGCGTGAATGGCTCTTCGAGCCGGACGAACGCCTGCCGCCGAACATCCTCGAGGAGGCCGACGCCGCCGGCCTGCGAGGTCTCGGAGTGCCCGGCGCGTACGGTGGGGTGGAGCTGGACCCGGGTACGGAGGCGCAGACGTTCGCACTCATCGGCACCGAGCTCGGCCGCGGGGATGCCGGCCTCGCCGACAAGCTCGCCCAGGGCTGGAAGGTGTCCGTGCTGCTGCGGAACGTTGCTCCCGAACACCTTCAGGCGCGCTGGTTCGCCCGCTACATGGCGGATCCGTCGTTCCTCATGGCCCATTGCCTGACCGAACCGAAGGGCGCGTCGGACCGCTGGCTGCCGTACAACGTCCCCGAGGCGAACATGGACACGCAGGCCACGTTCGCGCACGGTCACTGGACGATCAACGGTCGGAAGCAGTACATCAGCAACGGGTACGACGCCTCGCTGTACGTCGTTTATGCGAATACGAATCCCGCGCTCGGGATGCTCCAGGGCACGAGCAGCTTCCTCGTCCCACGCGATTCGCCGGGGCTGACCGTCACCCGCTGCAACGAGACGATCGGCGGCCGCTACATGAACAACGGCGAGATCGTCTTCGAGGACTGCCGGGTACCCGAAGACCATCTCCTGGTGCGCGATGACGCCCTCGGCAAGGCGGGGGTCTACTTCCGCCCCGGCAAGATCCTCCAGGCCGCCAAGAACCTCGGCACCGGGATCGCCGCCTTCGAGGACACGGCCACCTTCGTGCAGCAGCATGTCCAGGGCGGCCGCGTCCTCATCAAGCACCAGGCGGTCGCGCTGAGATTGGCCAAGATGGCCATCAAGCTCGACGCGGTCAGCGCGTTCGTCCGCCACGCGGCCCGGGCGGTGGACCGGAACGCGGCGGACGCCGACAAGCTGTGCAACATGGTGAAGGTGTTCGCCTCGGAAGAGGTGTTCGAGGTATGCCGTCAGGCCATGGAGCTGCACGGCGGCCACGGGTCGATGCTCGATGTGGGGATCGAGAAGTACCTCCGTGACGCGTCCGTGTACCTCCACATGGATGCCACGGTGGACGTCTCTGCCTTCAAGATCATCAAGGCCATGTTCCCGCAGACGGCCGGTGCCTATGCGGGCCCGGAATGATCGGCCGCGAGCGCCGATAGAGGAGGCCGCGTTGGCAGAGAGACAGCGGATCAGCTATGTCGGGCCGGAGTCCGTGGACGGGGACATGCGCGCCGAACTGGAGCGGTGTGCCCGGTTCGGCACGCCGCGGCCGGAGAGCCAGTCCGTCCGGGCCCACGTCCCCGCCGTGTTCTGGTCGTTCGCGAACTCCTGGCAGGCGGTGTTCCGCGAGGGCGTCTGCGACCACACGATCAAGGAGCTCTGCCGGGTCTACGTGTCGCGCACGGTGAAGTGCGAATACTGCGGCAACCAGCGCTCGGTCCAGGCCTCGGCGCAGGGACTGAGCGAGGGAAAGTACGACGAGCTGCTCAATTTCGAGACTTCGGGCGTCTACGACGAGCGGCAGAAGGCCGCGCTGGCGTACGCCGAGGCGATCACCTGGCGCCTGGATCCCGACGACGCGTTCTGGGACCGGCTGCGCCGACACTTCAGCGAGCCCGAGCTCGTCGAATTGGGCTACTTCATCGCGCTCACGATGGGCCAGCAGAGTTGGCTGCGGCTCCTCAACATCGAACACCACGAGGTCCTCGCCGGCGACGCGGCCTCCATGGCTCCCGGCTTCGAGACCCCGGCCGCGCTGGCGGCCAGCAAGTCGAGCGACGACTACTGGGCCAGGCGCTGAGGGACGGAGCCTCCCGAGGTGGGCACCGTGGCCTGCGATGGCCATTCGTCTTCCTCGAGCGGTGCGACCATGACCGCGGGCACGCCTAGCCAGCCTCGAGTACCGGACGCGTCGAGGCGGTACCGGTGCCCGTGCCGGCAGTCGGCACCGCCGCACCCGGGAACCGATCGAGCATCTCCAGGAACGCGTGCGCGCCGAGTCGCTCGCCGATCTCGCGGGCCTCGCCGAGGGCTGCGTCACGCTCCTCGTTCGGTGGCCGCAGCACCGCGAGCTCGACGAGACGGGCGAGCGCGAGCGACCAGATGCTGCCTGTCCGTCGCAGAACGTCAGCCGCCTCTCGAAAGGCGGTCGACGCCGCTGGGACGTTGCCGTCGAGCGCCTCAAGCGCGCCCCGGTAGAGCGTTCGATGTGCGATCGTGAAGTCGAGCCCGGGCGGGCCGGCTTCGAGCCCGACGATCGTCTGGCGCAAGCGCTCGGCATTCGTCGCAAGGGCGGCCGCGCGCCCGGCCGCGATCCATCCGTCGATCGCGTCACCGAGCTCCTGTCCGACCGCGACGAGTGCCATGGCAGCCTCCCACGTTCGATCGGGCGTCTCGTGGGCGAGCGCCCATTCGGCCTCGGCGCCGCGGGCTGCGAATCGGTCCTGCGCAGTCCCACGCTCGACGCGACGACCTAGTTCGGCAAGCACGGTCTCCGCCGCGCGATCGTCGCCTCGCCAGATCGCGAGGGAGATCTTCGCCGCGGCGAGCGGCGTCCACGTCAGGTTGCCGAGATCGTCACGGAAATGCTCATCGATCCGGGCCTCCGCCCATTCCCACTCGCCCGCGAGAAACGCAGGGATCGCGAGGAAGCCGAACTTCGCGGCCCACCCCGAATGGCCGAGTCGTTCAGCCATCTCGAGCCCCGGGCGACCGATCTCGAGCGCGCGCCGCGGACCGTAGGTGATGAAGAACGTGGCGAGATTGTTCCGCGCTCGCTGCTGGCTCTCGAGCAGACCGTGCTCAACGGACATCTCGAGCGCACCCTGCAGGATCGCCACCGACTCGCGCCAGCGACCCATCGTCTGGACCGCCCAGGCCCGCGTGATCAACATGTCGGCGATCCCGGCGACGTCGTCGATCCGCGGCGCCGCCGCGAGGCCGCGTTCGAGCCAGGCGACCGCTTCGTCGGGGCGGCTGGCGAACATGGCCGCCCGTCCGAGCTGGGCGAGCATGATCACGGCCTCGGGGCTCGCGTCTCCCTCGGGAAGCGCCCCGAGCGCCTGCGCGAGGACCCCGGAGGCTTCCTCGATCCTCGAGGCGAACATCAGGAGGACGCCGAGCATCGCCGCTGCGCGAGCGGCGCCAGCCGGGTCGCCCGACGCCTCAAACGCGGCGATCGCCGCCCGCGCATGGTCCTCAGACGCCGACATCCGGTTCGCCTGATAACCCGCCCGGGCAGCCTCGTCGTGGAGGCGTGCGGACTCGGCGGTGTCCTGGGTCACTGCGAGGGCTCGCTCAAGGTAGCCGAGGGCGAGGTCGGGCGAGTGGAGCGCGAGCGCACGCTCGGCCGCGCCGCGGAGCGCGATCCGGGCTTGAGCCGCCAGAGCGTCGGCCTCCGGGCCCGGCGTGCTGGCGGCGTGCGCCTCGACGTAGTGGGTGGCGAGGACACCGGACAGCTCCTCGTCCCCGAGCGCCTCGAAGAACCGCGCGACCGCCAGGTGCTTGGACCGTCGTTCCCGTCGCGCCAGCGTCGTATAGGCGACCTCGCGGATGAGCGACTGGACGAAGCCGTACTGGCCGCGCTCGGGCGATCGTGGGTCGAGATCCAGGATAAGGATCTCGCGCCGGACGAGGCCGCGAAGCTGGACTTCGAGCTCTCCGGGGCGCTGGTCGACGACCGCGGCCAGCGAATCGAGCGTGAAGGTCTGACCCAGGACAGACGCATCCTGGACGAGCGCGCGATCGGCCGGGTCGAGGGCGTCGAGGCGAGAGGCGATCAGCGCGTGGAGCGACTCAGGCACGTCGAGTGCGACGCCAGTCCCCGCCGCGACCATCCGCCCCTCCGCCGTCGGGGCGAGAGCGCCGCGATCGACGAGCATCCGGAACGTCTCGACGGCGTAGAGCGGGATCCCCTCGGCCCGGGCCACGATCCGGTCGACGATCTCATCGGATAGTCCTGAGGCCATCCCGCGGATCAGGATGCGCACATCGGCGTCCGGGAGCGGGTCGAGGCGGAGGGAGGTGAATGCCCGCTGGCCGGCGCCCCATGTGGGCCGCCGCTCGAGCAGCTCCGGCCGGGCGAGCGTGATGACAAGCAGACGATGGTTTCTGCTCCACTGGATCATCGACTCGACGAAGTCGAGGAGGCCAGGATCCGCCCATTGCAGGTCCTCGAAGACGAGGATCGTCGTGCCCCGCTCTGCGATCCCCTCGAAGAAACGGCGCCAGGCGGCGAACATCTCCTCGCGCTGTGCCGCTGCCGGAGGCTCCTCGAGGCCGAGCAGGCTCCGCAGCCGCTGCCGCACCCAGCCGCGGTCGTCCTCGCTCGTCACCCACTCGATGACCGCCTCGTCGACCTTCGCCGCGGTCGTGGCCGCATCGTCCGCCTCCGCGATCCGGGCCCGGCGTCGCACCATTTCGCCGAGCGCCCAGAAGGCGATCCCGTCTCCGTACGCTGGCGAGCGGCCCTGGTGCCAGTAGACAGATTCGACGACGCCGTCGAGGTACTTCTCGAGCTCCCAGATGAGCCGGCTCTTGCCGATCCCGCCCACGCCGACGATCGAGATCAGCCGCGCGCGACCGTCCTCGCCCGTCGTCCCGACGGCGTCCTTGAGGAGGCGCAGCTCCCGCTCGCGGCCGACGAACGGGGCCTCGAACCCCTCGCTCCGGCCGGCCCCGCCGACGCGGGCCACGACGTGCAGCGCGCGCCACGCCGGGACGGGGGCGGTCTTGCCCTTGAGGAGCTGGTCGCCTGCCTGCTCGAAGGCGATGGCGTTGGAGGCTGCGCGCTGCGTCGCCTCACCGACGAACACGGCGCCGGGCGGCGCGGCGGACTGGAGTCGCGACGCCGTGTTCACCAGGTCACCCGCCACCATCCCCTGCCCCGCGGCACCGAGCGTCACCGCCGCCTCGCCGGTGAGGACCCCGGCCCTCGCCCGCAGCTGCGTCTCGATCGTCGGAATGGCCGCGACGAGCTCGAGGCCCGCGCGCACGGCGCGCTCGGCGTCGTCCTCACGGGCGACTGGCGCTCCCCAGACGGCCATGACGGCGTCGCCGATGAACTTTTCGATCACCCCGCCGTAGCGCTCGACGACGTCGCGCGCGAGCTCGAAGTAGCGTCCCAGCAGCTCACGCGTCTCCTCCGCATCACGGCCATCAGCGATCGCCGTGAAGCCGACGAGATCGGCGAAAAGCACAGACACGAGTCGACGCTCGGCGACCGGGGGAGACGTCGTGGCCGCCTGGACCGGCGCCGATCGCGTCGTCGGTTCGGCCTCGAGCGGCGAGGCGCACTGCCCGCAGAACCGATCGCCCGGGTCATTGGCGGCCCCGCAGCGTGAGCACGGCGCGGCGAGCGGAGAGGCACACTGCGCACAGAACCTACGCCCCGGCTTGTTCTCCGTCCCGCAGCTCGCGCAAACCACCGAGGCCTCCCGTCTTCAGGGCGCCCAGCGTAGCGGATGCCGGATAGCCCGCACAGGACCGGCTCAGCCTCACCAGCGGCTGGCGACATACTCCGCGTCGCGCACGACCCCCAGGAAGGTGGCCGAAGCCTGGTCGCGCTGCCAGGGCAGACCGACGAAGGCGAGGCCGGGCACCTCGCTCACACCACGGTCCTGCCTGGGCATACCCTGTTCGTCGAGGATCGGCAGGTGGATCCAGCCGAAGTCGGGCCGATAGCCGCTCGTCCAGATGATCGTCGAGATGCCCTCGGCGGCCAGGTCGAGCTCGGTCACCTCGGGCGGCTCGAACTTGACCACCGTTCGGTCGTCGGCCGGCGCATCGAGGTCCGCGCGCTCGATGAACGCGTCGAGGAGCGGTCGGAAACGCTGGTCGAAGAACGTGTCGGCGAACTGGAGGTTGGCGGCGAGATCGGGCGCGAAGCGGAGGACCTCCCCCGCCCCGCCCTCGACGCGGCCGACGAGGCGGATCCCGTCGGCGGCGAACTGGCGCAGGTTCGTGTCGTGCCCTCCGCCATGCCCGGACAGATGCGGATTACCGGCGAACCGAAGGCGCGGGTCGGGCAGCTCGGCGACCGTCGGCAGGGCCATGCCGAGTTCTGGCCCGCGGGACACGACGTCCGCCAGCCAACCGAAGATGTCCCGGCCCCGGTAGCGCCGCGGTAGTCGACCGCAGTGCCCGACGGCCAGGGTGACCGGCCGGCCGACCGAATGGAGTTCCTCGGCGATCTGGACGCCGGACTGACCGGACCCGACGACGAGGACACCGCCGGGCGGCAGCGACGCCTCGCTGCGGTAGTCATGGCTGTGGAGCTGGCTTACTCGAGGCGCCAGGTCGGCCGCGATGGGCGGCACCTTCGGGACGTGATAGCCGCCGGCCGCGACGATGACGCCGCTCGCCGCCACGGTCCCCCGCGACGTCTCGAGGCGGAATCCAGCGCCTGCGTCGCCCGCGGACAGGGAGCGTACGTCCGTCCCGCTGAATACGGGCGCGGCGATGACCTCAGCGTAGCGGGCGAGACGCGCCACGATCTCGTCGCGTGGCATGAACCCGTCCGGATCGGGCCCGTCGTAGCCGTACCCGGGCATCGCCATGCACGCGTTCGGCGTCACGAAGCAGAAGTCGTCCCAGCGGTCCTGCCAGCCGCCGCCTACTCGGGGCCGCCGATCCAGGACGACGTGATCGCGACCGGCCTGCCGCAACAGTGCGCTCACGATCAGCCCGGCGTGCCCGGCTCCGATCACGGCCGCATCGATCGTCGCCGGCAGGACGTCCTCGACCATCCCGACCTCCGCTCTGGCGCCCACCCCGATCCGGCTCTGCCCCGATCCGGCTCTGCCCAGTGCGTACCGTCGGGCAGTCCGGTCCGCCATCGTGCGCCTCGATCGACGGGGTTGGGCAGGGCCGCCGAACGAGACAGGCGCGAGGAGGGTACCTCGGATGAACCTGTCCCCGCGTCAGTACGGTTCACCCCGTCCAGATCCGGCGCCTTGCCCCCACCGCAAGCTGAGGACGGGGACGGTCGGGCGGACCGGTCGATGGCCCGCCCGATGCAACGCGCGCCGGATCGCCCCTGGCCGTGACCCCCGGACACGTCGTCGCCGAGAATCCCATCGGATCGAGCCCGCCGTCCCAGGTTCCGGCAGATGGCCATCAGGCGGGCGTTGGTCTGCATGTTGGTGACCGCTGGTCTTCACCCGGGCATCTGGCAGGATCCACGCGCCGGCCCGGCTCGATCCACGCTCAGGTCTGCCAGCGCCGCGTGGGGAGTCGGTGACGAGCGCCCGCCTGGGGGTCAGCTGTCACGAACGGCGAGCCGCGACGTACCACGGCGGGCCGATGGAACCGGAGCCGAGCGCCCTACCGACGGCCGCGCTGAGCGAAACGGCGGCTGGCGACTGGCACGAACGCGAGGAAGACCAGGATCCCGATGACCAGCGGCAGGGCCGAACCGCCCGATGCGGGCCCGACAGGTCGGGTCGAGGTGGGTGGCGCGGTCGCGCCGGCAGTGGGTGACGCGGTCGAGGTCGCGGTCGGAGTCGAGGTCGGAGTCGAGGTCGGAGCCGGAGCCGCGACGGTGACACCGATCTGGCCGCGGATCTCGCCCCCCGGATGGGCGGCGGTGTGGATGTTGAAGTACGTGTTCCCGGCCTGGATCGCGGCGACCGCCTGGGCGAATGTCGTGATCGCGCCGGACGGCATGAAGTTCGCTGCGGTCAGTGTCCCGACCATGGGGCTCGCGCTCACGGCGAGCGGCAGGATCACGCCGCCGGCGACGCCGGCCGCGCCGGTGTGGATGTGGGCCGCGACTGCCGGCCCGGAGAGGCCGCTGTACGTGACGTAGTACGTGATCGTCGATCCGTCGGAGCTGATGAGGGCCCAGCCGCTGCCGGTCGCCGACGTGGCGACGGCGGGCACCTCCTGGAAACCGGCGAGCGCGGCAAAGCTCGCATTGCCCTTGGCGACGATCTGGCCGCGGATCTCGCCACCCGGATGGGCGGCGGTGTGGATGTTGAAGTACGTGTTCCCGGCCTGGATCGCGGCGACCGCCTGGGCGAATGTCGTGATCGCGCCGGACGGCATGAAGTTCGCTGCGGTCAGTGTCCCGACCATGGGGCTCGCGCTCACGGCGAGCGGCAGGATCACGCCGCCGGCGACGCCGGCCGCGCCGGTGTGGATGTGGGCCGCGACTGCCGGCCCGGAGAGGCCGCTGTACGTGACGTAGTACGTGATCGTCGATCCGTCAGAGCTGATGACCGCGGTCCCATCCCCGGTGCCCGCCGTCGCGACGGCGGGCACCTCCTGGGCACCGGTGAGCGGACCGCCGAACGCCGGAGTCAATGGGTTGGCAGCAAGGACGATCGCCGGAGCCGCGGCGAGAGCGAGAATCCCCGCGATCAGGGTCAGGGGCACGCGCATGAGATTCCTCCTCCGTGGCGACCCGAGCCTGTCACCGCATGCCGGACCCGGATCATGTCTCCCGGTGATACGTACGCCGACCCGCGCCCGGTTTCAGAGATCCACCGTTGTGCGGATGGACGTATCCACTGCGAGAGCAGGGTCCGGAGGAGACATGTCGCATCGTGCCCGTTCGTCGGGCATCGTCGCGCTGGGCATCGTCGCGCTTTTCGAGACGGGCAGCGCCGCAGCAGCCTCCATCTCCGTGGCGGCCGTGAATTTCGAGTTCAAGCCGCCCTCCAGGACGATCCACGTGGGCGACACGGTCGTCTGGACGATGTCGGGCGACGGTCACACCGTGACGTCGGGAACCATCGATGGGAGCAACGTCGGCCACCCTTCCGGTGGACCCCTGGACTCCGGATTCACGGCCGCCGGTGGATCGTATTCGTTCACGTTCACCGTGGCAGGAACGTACCACTACTTCTGCGAGATCCACGCCGATTCGCAGATGAAGGGCACGATCACGGTCGTGGTGGCGACGACCCCAGGTCCGACTCCGCGCGCGACGCCGCTGGCGACTCCTGCGCGGACGCCGCCATCCACACCCGCGCCGAGCCACACGGTGATAGTGGCCGCGAACCCGACCTCGAGTGGAACGCCACCGCTCGCCGCGGTCTCTTCCGCGACGATCGCCAGCCCCCCGGGGCAGCCAGCCGCGTCGCCCTCGCCCGCCGGAAACAGCGTCACGCCCGTCTCGGACCCGGCCCCGTTGGTCGTGGCGGGGATCCTCATCGCCGTGGCGATCCTCGGCGCGATCCTGGCGCGGGTCCGGAGGAACGGCTGACCGTCGACATCGGGACGGTCGCACCGGTCGCGCGGAGCGATCCGTCGAGGAGGTCGTCACCGTGTTTCCATCCTTGTTTCCGCGGACCACCCGCCCCATCGTGCCGGACAGGGGCTGCCGATCGCGCTGGGATCGCGGTCATGAGGCGCCTGCAGTAAACGAGGGAGGCGAGATGGGTTACAGGAACGGTGGCGTCGGGATCGTCGGCGTGATCGTCATCGTCGTGGTGATCCTCATCCTGGTGGGCGTCATCAAACTGTGATGGTCGCCCGCGAGCAATCGCAAGGAGACAGATCGATGGACGAAGCGAAGCGAACCTACCGCGAGGTCAAGACCGGGATCAGGAAGGCCGCTCGCGGCGTGGACGGCGCAGACCTCAAGGATCGCGTCGGCAACGCCGGCGACGAAGCCCGCAAGGACCTTGGGAATCTCGGCGATGACGTCCGCAAGGCTCGTCGGCCTCAGAGCGGTTGGGGCGATCCAACCACAACGCCCGATCGGCCGACCCCGAGCGACCGCTGACGCGCAACGCCACGAACGCGCCAGAATCGAGATTCAGGTCCGCCCCCGTGGGATGATCGGATGCCATCCATGACCAAGTTCGGCCGGGTCATCCGCCTCGCCACCTTGCCCGAGACTCGCGGCGTGATCTTCGCGGCCGCTCGATCGGCGACCCTCCGCGACATGGCTCGGCGCGTCGCAAACGACCGATCCGCCCTGCTGCGGGACGTGCGACATCCACGGGATGTGCGAGCCGCGGTCCGCAGCGCCGTTCGCCATCCGGCGGCCAGAGAACTCGCGGGTGCGGGCCTGTTGTTCCTGCCGGGTCGATATCTTCCGCTCGGCTGGGCTGCGACCTGGGCGACAGAGCGGGTCCTCCGTCGTTACATGAACCGTCGTTACATGAACCCGCCCGCCGCTCCCACTCTCCGCGCCTTGAGCGCGTCGTCCAGGACCACCCTGCGGTGAACCCAGGCGGCGCCGATCAGGAGCGCCTGACTGACGAATGACAGCCAGATCATCGCGCCGAATACGGCCACGAACGCACCGTAGACCTGCAGGGAGCCCCCGAGCTGGGGGGTGAGCGCCGCAAAGAGCACCGTGAACATCGCGGTGAACGTACCGACGACGATCGCCGGCCGGCCGATCATCTGCCATTCCGGCCGGTGGTCGGAACGAGGCGGTACAAGATCGCGATCCCCCACTGAACACGGTGACGATGACGAGCCCTGAGCCGATGGTGGAGCTGAGGATCGAGGCGCCGAGGGCGACGCCGGGTATCCCATCGGCGGCGAGGTTGGCGACGAGGTGCGAAGCGGCGATGACACCGCCGACGCCTGCCCCGAGCAGGAGCACGGAGAGGATGCCGAACACGCCGCGTTGGAGTGGATCACGCCGGCGTGTGCTCTCGAAGATCCGGGCCATCGCATCGTCGAGTGACTGGTAGAACCGACTGGCGCCCCAGACGAGGACGACCACGCCAACGACGGAATAGGTGACCGCGCCGTCCGCGAAGCCCGCCAGCGCCTCCTTGAAGAAGCTCGTGAGGGGCGGAAAGGTCGCCGACAGGTTGGCTGACAGTGCGGCCAGCCTGCCCGGGTCACCGAGGAAGACACCGACCACGCCGATGACCAGGAGGATCGAGGGCAGGATCGCGAAGAGCGAGTTGAAGGCGAGCCCCGCTGCGAGGAGACCGCCGCCGGCCGCGTCCCAAACGGCCCTTTGGGCGCTGGAGCAGGCGGCCTGGGATCAGCGACCGCGATCGTGTCGGCCTGTAGGTCGGACAGGAGGACTTCGGGCGAGCATCTCCAGACGCCTAGCGTAGCGGATGCCGGACGGCTCGCACAGGGAGGTTCCATCGCGATCGGGCGTAGCATGGCGACCTGTTCCCCGCTCGCATTGGGTGTCGCCGATGACCCGGATCCTCCTGTACACCGGCAAGGGCGGCGTCGGCAAGACGAGCGTCGCGGCCGCGACGGCGCTCCTGAGCGCGGACCGTGGCACTCGCACGATCGTCCTCTCCACGGACATCGCCCACAGCCTGGGCGACGCGTTCGACACCCGGCTCGGACCGGAACCGTCCGAGATCGCCCCGAACCTGTGGGCACAGGAACCCGACGTCTATTTCAACATCGGGCGGTACTGGCGGACGATCCAGACCTATATGGCCGAGCTGTTCAGCTGGCGCGGTCTCGATGCCGTGATGGCCGAGGAGATGACGGTCCTGCCGGGGATGGACGAACTCGGCAACCTGCTCTGGATCGCGGATCACGTGGAATCGGGTCGCTACGACCTGATCGTCGTCGACGCGGCCCCGACCGGCGAGACCCTCCGCCTGCTCTCCCTGCCCGAGGCCAGCCGCTGGTGGGTCGACCGCATCGCTCCGATCGGCCGCCGGGTGAGCCGGCTCGGCCGGCCCGTCATCGAACGGATGATCGGCGTGCCGGTTCCGCACGATGAAGTCTTCGCCGCCGCCGAGCGCCTGCTCACCCGTCTCGATCTCGTCCATCGGCTGCTCGCCGACCCCGAGCGATCGTCGGTCCGCCTGGTCCTCGCGCTCGAGCAACTCGCGATCGCCGAAGCCCGCCGCTCGTTCACCTACTTCCACCTCTTCGGCTACCCGAGTGACCTTGTCGTGTGCAACCGCGTCCTCCCGGCGGCGGTCGATGGCTACTTCGCGGGCCTCCGTGACGCACAGCAGCGGGACCTGCCCCGGGTCCGCGAAGATTTCGCCCCCGTTCCGGTCCGGACCGTGCCCTTCTTCGACCAGGAGGTCGTCGGCGCCGCCGGATTACGGGAGATCGGCCGCGCCCTCTTCGGCGACGAGGATCCCGGCAGCTTCTTCTATCGGGGACGCCCGTACCGGATCCGAACCGAGGGCGGGAGGCACATCCTCGAGATCGCCCTGCCCTTCACGAGCCGCGAGGAGGTCGGCCTCTCGCGCGACGGCGACGACCTGGTGCTCCAGGTCGGAAACTGGCGTCGAACGCTCGTCCTGCCTCGGGCGCTCGTCGACGCGCCGACGACCGGAGCGAAGATGGAGGACGGGATCCTGCGTATCGAATTCTCGACCCGGACAAAGAACGGTGCAGAAGGAGGTCGATGATGACTGACGAGCGACGAGCCGCCCGAGGCTCGCAGGGGTCCACGACGCGCCGACGGAGGACGGCGGTTCCTTCAGCCGGTATGCCGATGGGCGAGTCCGGCCCGGCCGAGGAACGGCTGGCCGAACTTGAGGCTCGCCTCGCCCGGCTCGAGCGTACGTTCGGACTGCGCGAGAGAGGCCGGGATCTGATGAGCCGCGTCGCGCCGCCCGAGGCGAGCGGACACTTCCGGAATGCCGGCCGCGAGCACCTCCTCGGGATCCGTTCGATCGTCGACTTCTGGATCGGACGGATGGAGACGGACCAGAAGCGACCACACGCGCCCGCCAGGAATCGCAGGACGATCAAGGTCGAGTAGGCGACCCGGGGAAGGCGGGCCCCTGATCGGAGCCCGAAGGCGACCGGCCAGCTGGCCGAGCTGGACGACGAGTGGCAGGACGGCCGCCGCTACTTCGGGCCCGAGCCTGTGGCCGCCATGGATGCCGTCGTCGACCATGCAGCGGTCCACGCGGCGCTCTTCATCGCGAGTTGATCATCCGCGACGCGAGGTTGAAGCCCGTTACACCGTGCGTCCTGGGACTTGACCGGGGTCGGGCGCCCGCGAGTGTCAGAGCTAACGGCCGTGGATTGGACACGACGGCCGGGGGCGAGTGAGATCGCGAGGGCGGCGGGGGGCGTCGACCGACAGTCGGATCGGTACCGCCCGTTCATGGAACGGGCACACGGCCGGCGGCCGGCCGGACGAACTTCCCGAGCATCGAGCCTGCCGCCGCCAGCGAGGCTCCTTGAAATCCGGAGGCCAGCGCGTCCCTGGCCCGATGGACGTCGGCGATCCGGTCGAACATCTCCCGGATCCGCTCGGGCGGCGCGTCGTTGCTCCCGGTCATCGGCTGGACCCCGAATCCGGATCGAGACGAGCCGGTTCGAACCCGGTCCAGCCGCTTCGGGCAGCGAACGCCTCGATCGCCGCGGCGACGATCCCCGAGTGGGTGAGCGGCGCGCCGTGGGCGGCGCCATCGATCCACTCGCGGGCCGCTTCCGGCACCCGCTCGACGAGCGCCTCGGCGATAGCGGCGTAGACGGGCTGGCTCGCCGTCCCCGTCGCGACGACGACCGGGCACCGGATCCGTTCGAGCCCGTCGGGCTCGAGACCAAGGAGGGCAGCATCGGCGAGGGCGGCCGAGCCTGCCAGCCGGATCCGCTGCCGGGCGGCCGGCGAGAGGCCCTGTATGGCTCCGGCGCCGCCCACGGCCGACAGGAAGGCCTCGGCGGCTGCGCCCTGCCCGCCCCGTCGACCCGCCGCGGCCGTCCGCCGGGCGACGTCGGCGAGGGTGGCTCGGACCGCCGGCCCGCCGATCGGCGCGTACGGGGGTTCGTACACCCAGCTGCCCGTGATGAGCCCCGGCCGGCGGGCGGCGAACTCGAGGGCGAGACAGCCGCCGTAGCTGTGGCCCACGGCGAGGATGGGCTCGACCCGCTCGGCGGCAAGGATCGCGGCCAGGTCGTCGACGTGCACGGCCACGTCGATCGGTCCAGGCGGGGGCGCCCCGGGCGGGCGGCTCTCCCCGCTCCCCCGCCGATCGACCGCGATGACCGTGAACGACGCGGCGAGGCGGTCCGCCAGCGACTGGAGCTGCGCAGAGGAGGAGAGCGTCGCATGGAGGAGGACGAGCGAGGGACCGCCGCCCGTCCGGCGGTAGGCCAGGGCCCACCCGTCGCGCTCGAGGAACCGGACGGGTGCCCCGCTCACGTCGACCGCTCCGTGAGCAGCGCGCGGACCTCGCGCCGAAGGAGCTTGCCGCCCACTGTCGGCGGGAGGGCGCTCAGACGGTGGAAGGCCACCGGGACCTTGAAGCCCGCCAGCCGGGCCCGACAGTGAGCCGCCAGCACACGATCGCTCGCCACGGCGCCCGGCCCCAGGACGATCGCCGCGACCGGGACGGCGCCCCAGCGCGGATCCGGGCGCCCCACGACGGCCGCCTCGACGACGGCCGGGTGGGTCAGGAGGACGGCCTCGACCTCAGCCGGATAGACGTTCTCGCCGCCGGACACGAACAGGTCGTCGCGGCGATCGACGACGGTGAGGTATCCGTCGCCATCGCGCGCGCCGAGGTCGCCGGTGCGCAGCCAACCGTCGCGCAGGACGCGGGCCGTCTCGCCGGGCAGGCCAGCATAGCCGGCGAAGACCATCGGCCCGCGGACGACGATCTCCCCGACCTCGTCCGGCCGGGCCGCCCGCCCGTCGACCGCGATCCGGAGCTCGACGCCGGGCAGCGGCCGGCCCGCCGCCGCGGGGCGCTGCGCGGCCGTCTCGGCCGCCAGCGCCGCGACCCCCGACGCCGTCTCGGTCAGGCCGTAGGTCGAGACAACCGGCAGACCACGATCGCAGGCGCGTGTCACGAGCGCCGCCTGGATCGGTCCGCCGCCCAGGAGCATCGCCCGCAGCGTGGGCGGGACCGGTCGGTCGGGGCGGACCTCCAGGAGCCGCTCGAGTGTCGGTCCGACGAGCGACAGGTGGCTGACTCCGTCCTCGACGGCGCGGTCGACCGCGGACGGGTCGAACCGTTCGTGGACCTCGAGCGGGAGGCCCCACCGGCTCGCTCGCACGACCATCGCCAGGCCAGCGACGTGGAAGAGGGGCAGGCAGGCGAGCCAGCGATCGCTCCGCCGCGGTTCGAGGAAGACGGCCCACGCATCCGCGCTCGCGACGTGGCAGCCGTGCGTCAGGACGGCGCCCTTCGGGCGACCGGTCGTCCCGGAGGTGAAGAGGATCGTCGCGGGCGCCTCCAGGTCGACCTCGTCGCGGAAGGCCGCGAGGGCCGCCGACTGGTCGGCAGTACCGGCGAGCAGCTGCGCGATTCCGAGCAGCCGGACGGTCGGGCGGTCGGCGAGGGCTGCCCGGGCCAGGCCGGCCCGCTCCGGATCGTGAACGAGGACCGCTCCCTCGGCGGCGGCCAGCTGGAAGGCGAGCTCAGCAGGCGCGGCGCGGCGGTTGAGCGGAACGAGCACGGCGCCAAGCCGCCGGACGGCGTGGACGACGGCGACGGTGACCGCGCCGTCGCCGAGGAGCGTCGCGACGCGCGACCCCTCGCCGAGAGCCTCCGCGTGGAGCGCCGCGGCGATCCGCCGGGTCACCGCCTCGAGCTGCGCGTACGTCCAGCGCGTCCCCCTGTCGACGACCGCCTCGGCATCGGGACGCGCCGCCGCCCACTCGACGAGCCAGTCGCGAATGAGGCCGCTCATCGGGCCTGGTACGTCTCGACCGCGACCGGATCGAGCCGAACGCCCAGCCCGGGACCGGACGGGAGGGTCATCGAGCCATCGACGATCGATAGGGGCTCTGCGAGCAGGTCTGACGCGAGGAGGCCGACCGTCGCCAGGCCGTGCTCCCTGCCGCCATCGCCGAGCGTCGCCGCGAGGTGGAGTGCCGCGGCGACCCCGATCCCGGTCTCGAAGAGCGTTGAGACGACGATCGGGACCCCGGCGGCAGCAGCCAGGTCGGCGATCCGTCGAGCCTGCCGGATCCCCCCCACACGGGCCGGCTTGACGACGAGGACGTCGGCCGCACCCGCCTCGAGGAGCGCACGGGCAGCCTCCGGATCGGTGACCGACTCATCGGCCGCGAGCGGGACCGAGACGGCGCAGCGGAGCGTGGCGAGCGTGCCGGGCCCCAGCTCGGGCGGAAGCGGCTGCTCGATGTACTCGAGATCGAACCCGGCCACCGCCTCGATCGCCGTGATCGCCTCGGTCAGCCCGGACCAGGTGCCGTTGACATCGAGCCGAAGCCGGACCGCCGGACCGACGGCCGCACGGACGGCCCGGACCCGCTCGGCGAGGAGCATCGGCTGCTCGCGGCCGCCCTTCAGCTTCAGGCACGTGAATCCGGCCTCAGTGAGCGTCACGGCCGCTCGTGCCGCGGCCTCCGGTGTGTCGATCCCCACCAGCCCGTTCAGCGGGACCCGGGAGTACGGGCCGGCCGCGAGGGACGCGGCGACGGACACGCCGGCCGCCCTGGCGAGGAGGTCGACCGCGGCGGTCTCGAGCGCCGACCGGAGGGCCCGACCGATGGACGGCACTCGCTCGATCTCGCGCAGCCGCTCGTCGAGTTCGGCCGGGTCGGCCAGGTCGAGGCCGGCGAACCGCCCCACGAGCCCGTTGGGGATCGGAGCGGGCAGCCCGTCCGGCTCACCGCCCGCCACCTCGCCGATCCCCTCCAGCCCATCCTCGGCGATCAGCCGGACGATCGCCAGGCGGCGTGTCGCCCACCGATGGTCGGTAGTCGCGACAGGGACGCGAAGCGGCATCTCGAGGACGTCGACGCGAACCTCGCGGACGCGCGTCACGGGCGACTGCCAAGGGCGAGGCCAACAGCGAAGAGGACGGCGAAGACGAGCGACAGCCGGGCCGTCGCGCGGAGAGCTGGATTGAGCCGCCGCGGATCCTCCCCGCCGCGGACCGCCCGGACGAGCGGCATCGCCAGCGGTGCGCTCGCGAGCGGGAGGAGCGCGGGGAGCCCCGCCCAGCCCACGACGACGAGCGCGAAGGGCGCGCTGTACGCGACCGCCAGCAGCAGCAGGTACTCGAGCACGGTCGCCCGTTCACCCAAGAGAACGGCGAGCGTGCGCTTGGCGGCACGCCGGTCGGTCCCGATGTCGCGCAGGTTGTTGATGACGAGGATCGCCGTCACGAGTGCCCCGATCGGTATTGCCGCGGCAACGGCGAGCGGCTCGAGCCGATCGGTCTGGAGATAGGTCGTGCCGCCGACCGCGACGGGCCCGAAGAACGTGAAGACAAAGACCTCGCCGAGCCCGTGGTAGCCATAGGGCCACGGGCCGCCGGTGTAGGCAAGGGCGCTGACCATGGCGAGCAGTCCGAGGACCAGGATCGGCGGGCCGCCGACGCTCACGAGGTAGACCCCGACCAACCCGACCAGACCGAGGACGACCGCGATGCCCGCGCCGAGCTCACGCTCGGTCAGCAGGCCAAGCGCCGCGGCCCGCGGCGGCCCCAGGCGGTCCGGTGTGTCGGCGCCGGAACGGAAGTCGAACAGGTCGTTGGCAAGGTTCGCGCTGACCTGGAGCAGGAGCGCGACACCGAGCGCGGCTCCGGCCGTGAACGGCCGGAACGCCCCCTCGCCAAGGGCGACCGCCAGGCCCACGAGGACGGGTCCCACCGCGGCGGGGAGGGTCGGTAGGCGGATCGCGAGGAGCCAGGCCCGGCGGCGCGACCCGATCGCGGACGCCGGAGTGCTCATCATCGGGCGGGGACGAGAGGCGCGGCGGACATCACGGCCGCCGCGGGAACTTCGTGAAGTCGGGCTTGCGCTTCTCCAGGAACGCCCGGCTCCCCTCGTGAGCCTCCTCGGTCTGGTAGTAGAGCATCGTCGCGTCGCCAGCAAGCTCCTGGAGGCCGGCCAGGCCGTCCGTGTCGGCGTTGAAGGCTCGCTTGAGGAAGCGGATCGCCGTCGGGCTCTTCTCGAGGATCTCGTCCGCCCAGCGGATCCCCTCCTCCTCGAGATCATCGAGGGGGACGACGGCGTTGACGAGACCCATCAGGAGCGCCTCCTGCGCCGTGTACTGGCGACAGAGGTACCAGATCTCGCGGGCCCGCTTGTGACCCACGATCCGGGCCAGCAGCGTCGCCCCGTAGCCCCCGTCGAAGCTCCCGAGCCGCGGGCCGGTCTGGCCGAAGCGCGCGTGGTCGGCCGCGATCGTCAGGTCGCACACGACGTGGAGGACGTGGCCGCCGCCGATCGCATAGCCGTTGACGAGGGCGATGACCGGGATCGGCAGCGAGCGGATCAGGCGCTGGAAGTCGAGGACGTTGAGCCTCGCGATCCCGTCCGAGCCGACGTAACCGCCCTGGCCCTTCACCCGCTGGTCGCCACCGGAGCAGAACGCCCGGTCGCCGGCTCCGGTGAAGAGAACGGCCCCGATCGACGTGTCGTCGCGGATCTGGCGGAAGGCGTCGATGAGCTCGGTCACGGTCTCCGGCCGGAAGGCGTTGAGAACCTCCGGTCGATTGATCGTGACCCTGGCGATCCCGGTTCCGGAGTGTTCGTGGATGATGTCGACGTAGTCGCGGACCTTCGTCCAGGTGACAGCCATCGTGGCTCCTCAGTGCGTGGGCGGGTCTGGCGTGCCAGCGAGAAAGGCGATGACGAGCCGGCGGAAGACCGCCGGCCGCTCGAGATGAGGGGTGTGCCCGGCGCCCTCGACGACCTCGAAGCGGGCTCCGGGGATCCCGCCGGCGATGACGGCAGCCCGCTCGCGGCCGACCGGGTCGAGGCTCCCGACCACGACGAGCGTGGTGGCGCAAACCTTGCCGAGGCGACCGTCGAGCGGCGTCATCGCTCCCTGCCCGCCGCCGCGGAGGGCGTTCGCCAAACCGGCTGGCGTGTGTCCCAGGCGCTGTCGACGGAGACGCTCCCGCGCCGCGGCCGGGAGCGCGACATGGCTCGCGAAGATGGGCTGGCCCTCCCAACGGTCGACGAACGCGGCGACCCCGTCGCGCTCGATCGTCTCGGCCAGCGCCTCGTCGGCGGCCCGGCGTCGGGCGCGTTCGGTGGCGTCGGCGATCCCGGCCGAGGGGCTCTCGAGGACGAGCCGCCGGATGGCGGTCGGGTGGTCGAGGGCAAGGCGCAGGGCGATCCGGGCGCCCATCGAGTAGCCGAGCACGTCGGCTACCGGCGCCCCGATGGCACGGGCCAGCGCTGCCAGGTCATCGGCCTGACGCTCGATCGCGTAGCGGGCCGGATCGACTGGCGCGTCGGAGCGGCCGTGACCGAGCAGGTCGACGACGATCGTCCCGTGGGAGCGCCCGAAGGCGGGCAGGTGGGGGGCCCAGCTCGAGCCCCGCCCCGTGAAGCCGTGGAGCAGGAGGAGCGGCATCCCCTGCCCACCCGCGCGGACCTCGAGCCGGACGCCGTTCACCGCCAGCCGAGTCATGGGCGGACCCCGGCGGCGCCGGCGAGGAGCCGCCCGAGGGCGTCCGAGACGGCCGCGGCGCTCGCCCGGTGGAGGGCCACGTTCCGCGTCCGATCGGTCCGGAGCTCGAGGACCCTGACCCCGGGCCGGTCGAGCGACCCGGCGACGGCGGGGCCGATCTCGCCCGGCCCGACCTGCCGGTGCTCGCCGCCCAGCGCGGCGACGAGCCGACCGAGATCGAGGCCGTGGGGCGTCCCGAAAAGCTCCTCGAAGTGGTCGGGCAGGCCGACCTCCGGCCGGGCCGCCGACGCCTGGGGCAGGAATGAGAAGATCCCGCCTCCGTCGTTGTTGACGAGGACGATCGTTGCTGACAGCGGATGGAGGCGCGCCGCGACGAGCGCGTTCAGATCGTGGACGAACGACAGGTCGCCGACGACGAGGGCGACGGGGCCGTCGTGGACCGCGGCTATCCCCAGGGTCGTCGAGACCACGCCGTCGATCCCGTTCGCCCCGCGGTTGGCGAGGCAGCGCACGGCCGCCGGCCCTGCCGGCAGGAACGCGTCCATGTCCCGGACCGGCATGCTGTTCCCGGCGACGAGCACGGTGCCGTCGGGCAGGACCCCCTCGAGGTCGGCGAAGGCCGCACCCTCGAACGGTTCGTCGAGCGTCGCCAACCAGCCGCGGATCGCCGCGTCCGCGGTCCGGTCGGCCGCCAGCCAGGCGCCGAGCCAGTCGACCTCCGCCGGCCCGGCGCGCACGGCCGCGACGGCCTCGGCGAGCGCCGCCGCGAGGCCGACCGGCTCGGCGTGGACCATCGTGACCGCCCGGAGCGTCGGCTCCGCCCAGCCGCCGTCGTCGACGACGATCTGCCGCGGCCGCTGCTCCGCGAGCATCTCGACGAGCGCTGTTGAGGTCGGGGTCCCGCCGAAGCGGATGATGAGGTCCGGCACGTGGGCCGCCCGAAACCGCTCCGAACGGACGATCGCGTCGTGTCGCGCGACGACGCGGGAGCGATCGTGGCGCCCGAGGCGGACGTTCGACAGGCCATCGGCGAGGATCGGGAAACCGCTCGCCGCGGCGAGACACGCCACGGCCTCGGGGAATCCGGGCAGGTCGAGCGGCCCGCAGACGATCAGCCCGCGCCGGAGACGGGAAAGCCGGTCGGCGAGCCGGGCGAGATCGCCCTCCGGGAGCGCCGCGCGCCCGCGCAGGACCTCGACGTGGGGCGGCTCGTCCGCGGCTCCCTCGGGCTCGAGCGAGCCCTCGGGCACGAGCGGCTCGCGGAACGGGAGGTTCACGTGGACGGGCCCCGCGGGCACCTCCACGGCCATCGCCACCGCCCGTCCCACGACTCCCCGGAGATGGGCCTCGAGGAGCGCCGACTCCTCCGGGACGGGGAGCTCGACGTACCACTTCGCGAAGCGCCCGTAGAGGTGAGACTGGTCGATCGCCTGGGGGGCCGACCGGTCGCGCAGCTCGGGCGGCCGATCGGCGGTCAGGACGACGAGCGGGACGCGACCCTCGCGAGCCTCCACGACGGCCGGCGCGAAGTTCACGACGGCCGTCCCAGACGTGCCCAGAATCACCGTCGGGCGGCGACTCGCGCGGGCCGCCCCGAGCGCAAAGTAGGCTCCCGCTCGCTCATCGAGGTGGAGCCAGGTCCGGATCGCCGGGTTGGCCCGGAGGGCCAGCGCGATGGGCGTCGAGCGCGACCCGGGGCAGACGACCGCGTCCCGGACCCCGGCCCGGACGAGCTCCTCGACGAGTGCTCGGAGCGGGCCGGCCGGTGTGCGGTAGGGCGCCGAGCCAGATGCCGTGCCGGCGCCAGCTCCCGCGCCTGCGCCGCCGCTCACGACGCGACCCTCCCGAGCGCGGTGGCGAGCGTCCGGAGCTTCATCAGCGACTCTTCCCACTCGCGCTGCGGATCTGAATCGGCGACGATCCCGCAGCCCGCGAAGAGGCTCGCCGCTCGACCGTCGACAACGCCCGAGCGGATCGCGACGACGAACTCGCCATCTCCTCGCCGGTCGAGCCAGCCCACGGGGCCGGCGTACCAACCGCGCTCGAGTCGCTCCTCGTGGGCGATCAACTCGAGCGCGAGCTCGCGGGGCGCCCCGCCGACCGCCGGGGTCGGGTGGAGCCGCTCGACGAGCCCGACGATCCCGACCGGTTCGCGCAGCCGGCCGCGCAGCTCGGTCGCCAGGTGCTGGATGTGGCGGAGCCGGACGACCGACGGCCGGTGCGGAATCTCGAGCCGATCGGTGACCGGGCTGAGGGTCTCGCGAAGCATCTCCACGACGACCGCTTGCTCCTCCCGATCCTTCTCGCTCGCCAGGAGATCGGCGCCCAGTCGCTCGTCCTCCTCGGCGTCCGAACCGCGACGGATCGAGCCCGCCATAGCGACCGTCCGGAACTCCCGGCCCTTGCTGCGCGCGAGCCGCTCGGGCGTCGCCCCGAGGAAGGTCCTCGTGCCGCGGCCGACGGCGAAGATCGTCGACTCGGGCCCCGTCGCCTCGAGGCGACGGATCACGGCAGGAACGTCGATGGACCCGTCGGCGTGGAGGTCGACCCGGCGGGCGAGGACGGCCTTGTCGAGCCGGCCACGGCCGACCGCGCCGGCGAACCGGGCCACGGTCGCCCGCCACTCCGGGGCCTCCGGGACCTGCCGGGCGATCCGGAGCTCGGCTGAGGCTGGGACGAGCGGCACCGGTTCGGTCGCCTCGGCAGCGAGCCTCGCCCACCGTCGGTCGAGCTCCCTCGCCACCGCTTCACGGGCGCCGGGCTTCGCCCCCGGCGTGATCATGATGCTCGCTGTCAGCCACGTCGACGCCTGCGTGACCGTCATGAGGAGGCTCGGCAGGCCGAGTCGGGCGGACTCGAAACCGGCCCAGGTTGGCGATCGTGCGGCCTCCGCCCCGAACCCGAAACCACCGAACAGGAGAGGACCCGCGCCGGGAACGTCGTCCGAACCCTGGACGACCGCGCCCTCGACGAGGTCCGACCAGGCGGTCGCGACCTGCCGGAAGCGGTCACAGCCGGTCGCCTCCACCGTCCAGGCCGACCCGATCGCGACGAGCCCGAACCCGGCGTCGGGCTGGAGCCAGATCGCCACCTCGTCGTCGATCGCGCGAGCCGCGGCGAAGAGTGCCACCGGATCGCGCCAGGCGACCGGCACCGTCGCACTGACGAGCGTTCGCACGCCGCGGACCGTGGTCCGGTCGAGGAGCGGCAAGAGAATGGCGACGAGTTCGTCCGCGCCGGAACCCGGCCGGCGATCGGTCTCGGCGCCGGTGCGATTGGTGACGGTCATCGCTCCGGCAACGCGGCAATCCGCGACTCGTCGATCCCCACCCCACGCAGAAGGACCGCCCGAAGCGTCGGATAGGTGCGTTCCAGCACATCGGGCCGGGAGGCCATCAGCCAGCGAACGACGATCTCGTGGAGTGCGCCGAACCAGGCCTCTGCGACCGTAGCGGTATCGAGCGGCGCGATGATCCCGTCCTCGACCGCCCGCTCCAGATGCGCCGCGATAAGGCCCGCGAACCGCTCGTGGAGGCGTTCGAGTTCGGCCTGGAAGACCGGGCCCGCGCCGATCGCATCGACAAGCAGGAGGCGGGCCATCGTCCGGTGCCCTGCGAACGTCGAGAGGACCGTCCAGAGCGCGACGTCGGCGCGAGCGATGGGGTCTGACTCGCGGGCAGCTTCGCGCTCGACCTTGGCCACGAGGCGGTCGGCGGTCGTTCGGAGCAGCTCGAGAAAGAGCGACTCCTTCGTCGGGAAGTGGAAATAGACCCCACCCTTGCTCGTCTCGGCCTGACGGGCGATCTCGTCGACGGCTGCGCCCCGATAGCCGAGGCCGCTGAAGACGTGGAAGGCGGCGTCGAGGATCCGCTCGCGCCGGCGTCTGCTCCGCTCCTGCGTCACTCCCCTGGAGACCTCGCCCATATCCGACTTGTTGGTCGGTTTGTGGAATCGTATCAGAACGTTCCGCCCCAGGGCTCGGCCGGCTCCGGCGCGCCGCTGCGCGAACCCTTCTGTGCGAAGTCGGAATCGCTGACTCAGGACACCTCGACACGACCAATGAGGTCGACGTCACGGGTTCGTCCCGAGCCCGGCGCCTTTCCAGCCCGCAGGAATCGCAGATCCGTCGGCTGGATCAGCTCCGAGAGCGGCGGCGCGCCGAACGAGCGGTGGACCTGCTCCTCCGGCGGTTGGCCGTACAGGGTCGTACGCTGGCGAGGTTGGCGACCGATCGAGCGGATGAGCGCCTCCATCCCCTCGGGCGCCAGCTCCTGTCCGTGGGTGGCGCCCGCTGCCCGCGAGATCGACTCGTTCATCAGTGTCCCGCCCATGTCGTTCGCGCCGCTCTGGAGCGCCGCTGCCGCGCCGGTCGGGCCGAGCTTCACCCAGGAGGCCTGGATCCTTCCGATGAGCGGATGGAGGGCGAGCCGGCTCACCGCGTGCATGAGGATCGACTCGCGGTACGTCGGCCCGCGCCGGGCGCGGCCCTTGAGGTACATCGGCGCCTCGAGGTGGACGAACGGGAGCGGGACGAACTCGGTGATCCCGCCGGTCCGCGCCTGGATCCCCCGCAGCACGAGCAGGTGACGGGCCCAGGCGTCGTAGCCCTCGACGTGGCCGAACATGATCGTGCTCGTCGTGCGCAGACCCACGTGGTGGGCCGCCTCGATGACCTCGGCCCACTCGGCGGTCCGGAGCTTGTCCGGGCAGATGATCGCCCGGATATCGTCGTCGAGGATCTCGGCGGCCGTGCCCGGAAGACTCCCCAGGCCGGCCTCGCGGAGTCGTCCGAGGTACGCCTCGGGCCCGAGCCCGAGCGTCCGCGCCCCCTGGCTCACCTCGAGCGGCGAGAAGGCATGGACGTGCATGGTCGGCAGCTCCGCCTTGATCGCCCGGAGCACGTCGAGGTAGAAGTCCCCTGTGAAATCCGGGTGGATGCCGCCCTGGAGGCAGACCTCGGTGGCGCCTCGCTCCCAGGCCTCCCGGCTGCGCCGGACGATCTCCTCGAGGGGCAGCAGGTACGGCTTCCCGCGGAGGTTCTCGGCGAGCTTGCCCTTGCTGAAGGCACAGAACTGGCAGCGGTACGTGCACACGTTCGTGTAGTTGATGTTCCGGTTGACGACGTACGTGACCTCGTCGCCGTTCGTCGCCCGCCGCAGCTCATCAGCGGCCTCCGTCACCAGCCGCACCTCGCCGCCACGGGCCTCGAAGAGCCGGACGATCTGGGTCGCGGTCAGGGCGTCGCCGCCGCCGGCGCGCTCGAGGATCGATGGAAGGGAGTTGCGACCGGAGATCGGCACCGGGCCGGCGATCAGCGACGTCAGCGGCGGACTGTCGGGGGTGATCCCGGCGAACCACGCTTCGTCCCGGGCGAATCCTGCGCCGTCAGACAGCCGGAGCACGCCCGGTCGAACCCCCTCGTCGATCCAGTGCGTCCCGTCGAGGACGTACTCGGGGTAGACGGTGAGGCGGGGCTGGAGGGCAAGCCCGCGCGACTCGGTGATGGTCCCGAGCCGATCGAGATCGGGCCAGGGGGCCTCCGGGTTGACATGGTCGACGGTGACCGGCGAGACGCCGCCCCAGTCGTCGATTCCCGCGTCGAGGAGGCGGCCGAAGTCGCCGGTGAGGTTCGGCGGGGCCTGGAGATGGGCTCTGGACCCGAGGATCAGGCGGGCGACCGCGATCGTCCAGAGGTGGTCATCGAGCGTCGGCTCGGCGCTCTCGGCCATCTTCGTGCCGGGCTTGGCCCGGAAGTTCTGGACGATCACCTCCTGGATGTGGCCATGGCGGGCATGGCGGTCCGCGATCGCATACAGGGCGTCGATCCGCTCTGCGCGGGTCTCGCCGATGCCGATGAGGATCCCGGTTGTGAACGGGATCGCCAGCCGACCGGCCGCCTCGATCATGGCGAGCCGGCGCTCGGGCAGCTTGTCCGGCGAGCCGAAGTGTGGTCCGCCCCGTTCGCTGAGCCGCGGGGTCGCCGTCTCGAGCATGATCCCCTGCGAGGGAGCGACCGTCCGGAGCAGGGCGAGCTCGTACTCGGAGACGACGCCCGGGTTCGCATGGGAGAGCAGCCCCGTCTCGCGGAGGACGGCGCCCGCCGCCTCGGCGAGGTACGAGATCGTCGTCGGATGGCCGAGCGCGGCCAGCTCATCGCGGGCCACGGCGTAGCGCAGCTCCGGCTTGTCACCGAGGGTGAAGAGCGCCTCCCGACAACCGGCCGCAGCCCCCGCCCGCGCGATCTCGACGACCTCGTCGAGGCTCAGGTAAGCCCGTTCACCTCGCCGGGGAGGCCGGGCGAACGTGCAGTAGTGGCAGACGTCGCGGCAGAGCTTCGTGAGCGGGATGAAGACCTTCGGGGAATAGGTGATCCGGCCGTGGCCGCGCCCATCTCGGAGAGCCACGGCCCGGGCGAGCAGCGCCTCGAGCTCGGGCCCGTCGGCGATCCCGGTCAGGGCGTGGGCCTCCGCGCGGTCGATGCGCGGGGTCGCCCCCGTGGGAAAATCGGTGGCATGCGTCGCGTCTGACTTACGCCGGATGGGTGTCGCAGGCGTCATCGGTCCCGAACCTTCCTTCTCAGATCGCACGGGAATCAATCATCTCGCTGTGGGCCCGAGCCGCCAGCTCCGGACCGGCCAGGAGCCTCGCCATCTCGACCGCGTCGCGGGCCGCGTCGGCGCCCCGATGGTAGGTGCCATCGGCGCGGTCCCAGGCCTGGGCCATCGTGTTGGTGGTGAGGACGCCGAAGATCACCGGCCGACTGGTGTCGAGACCGACCTGGAGGATCCCGTCCGCGGCCGCAGCGGCGACGAAATCGAAGTGCGGCGTCTCCCCCCTGACGACCGCGCCGAGGCAGACGACCGCGTCCGGGGGGATGGCAGAGCGAAGCAGCGCGTGGGCCACGATCGGCAGCTCGAATGCCCCGGGAACGCGGAGGAGGAGGACGTCCTCCGGCCGGACCCCGAGCCGGACGAGCTCGTCGCGGGCCGTCTCGACGAGCCGCTCGACGATCTCCGCGTTGAACCGCGAGGCCACGATCCCGATCCGCAACCCGCGTCCGTCGCGGCCGTCGCCCGCGGACTCGCCACGGCCGACGCTGGTTTCCGAGCTGGCGGTCATCGGTTCGTCTCCAGCAGATGGCCCAGGCGGGTTCGTTTCGTCGCGAGGTAGGCGGCGTTCTCCTGCCCAGGTACCACCTCGAGCGGGCGGCGTTCGAGCACGCGGATCCCGGCGGCCTCGAGGCCCTGCACCTTCGCCGGGTTGTTCGTGAGGAGGCAGACCCGATCGACCCCGAGATCGGCGAGGATCGCCGCCGCTCGTCCGTAGTCACGAAGGTCCGCCGGGAATCCGAGCGCAAGGTTCGCGTCGACCGTATCGAGCCCGGCATCCTGGAGGGCGTAGGCCCGGGCCTTGTTCGCGAGCCCGATGCCGCGACCCTCCTGGCGCAGGTAGACAAGGATCCCAGACCCGGCTGCGGCGATCGTCGCGAGCGCCTGCTCGCGCTGGGGGCCGCAGTCACAGCGAAGCGAGCCGAGGACGTCGCCGGTGAGGCATTCGGAGTGCACCCGGACGAGAGCGTTGTCCGGGTCCGGCTGGCCGAGGACGAGCGCGAGGTCGTTGAGCCCGTCGCCGGCGCCATAGACGATCATCCGGAAGCGCCCGTGCTCGGTCGGGAGCGAGCTCTCCGCGACCCGGACCACCGAACCTCGCGCCTCCACCGACCGGCCCTGTGGCCGAACCTCGCCCGCGGCGTCGTCGAAGCCGGCGATGTCACCGACCGTGATGAGCGAGAGATCGTTGGCGGCCGCAAACGCGGCCAGCTCTGGCCGCCGGGCCATCGTGCCGTCGGGATTCATCACCTCCACGATGACCGCGGCGGGTTCGAGTCCGGCCAGCCGGCAGAGCTCGACGGCGGCCTCGGTGTGTCCTCGCCGCTCTCTCAACCCCCCGTCCACGGCGCGGAGCGGGAAGACGTGGCCCGGTCGCACCAGATCGGCGGGCCTGGTCGCGGGGTCGATGAGCGTGCGCACGGTCGCCGCCCGCTCGGCGGCGGAGACGCCGGTCGACACCGTGGCGGCATCGACACTGACGGTGAAGGCGGTTCCCTGTCGCGACGTGTTCGCGTCGACCATGAGCGGGACATCGAGCGCGTCGAGCCGCCCGCCGTCCATCGCCACGCAGACGAAGCCGCCCGCCTCCCGGATGAGAAACGCGAGCCACTCGGCGGTCGCGAACTCGGCGGCGAGGACGAGGTCGCCCTCGTTCTCGCGGTCCTCGTCATCGAGAACGAGGACCGGCCGCCCAGCCCGGAGCGCGTCGAGCGCTGCGGTGATCGCGACGGATGGATCACCCTCTCCCGGCGGCGAACCATCCGCGGCGGCAAGCGGGCGGGGTGCCGGCGCCCCATCGAGGAGGTGGCGGGCGAAGAGGTCGACCTCGACATTCACGATCGTACCGGGCCTGGCCGCCCCGAGGGTCGTCAGCTCGAGCGTCGTCCGGACCAGGGAGACGACGAAGCCGTCGGGCAGCGAGCGGACGACGGTCAGGCTCACCCCGTCGACCGTGACGAACCCTTTTTCGACGATCGCGCGGGCGAGCCGACCCTCCCGCAGGCGAACCCGCAGCAGCCGAGCGTCTCCCTCGGGAACGACCGAGACGACCTCCGCGATCCCGTCGATGTGCCCCTGGACGAGGTGGCCGCCGATCCGATCCCCGAACCGCAGCGACCGTTCGAGATTGACCGAGTCGCCGGCGACGAGCCCGCCGAGGTTCGAGCGTCGGAGCGTCTCGGGCATCAGGTCGAAGGCAAGCTCGTCGGGGGCCGGGCGGCCGGCCGCGGTCAGGCAGGCGCCGTTGACGGCCACGCTCTCGCCGTCGACCACGTCGTCGAGAAGCTCAGGGGCGTGAACGATGAGCCGGATCCCCGGCTCGCCCGAGGTGAGAGAGGCGACCCTGCCGGCCCCCGCGACGATCCCGCTAAACATTCGCGACCTCCATCGGCGGCCCGGCCGGGCGCGCCACGATCCAGACATCCCGATCCCGCCGGACGAGATCGACGATCTCGAACCGGCCGGCCCGATCGATCCGCTCGACGCCGATCCCGCCGACCGGCGTGTTCGCCCCACGGCCGCCGATCACGAGCGGCGCCACGCAGGCCTCTACCTCATCGATGAGCCCAAGCGCGAAGAACCCCGCCAGCAGTTCGCCGCCACCCTCGACGAGCACCTCGTTGTAGCCTCGCCGGCCGAGGGCAGCGAGGAGGTCGCGGAGGTTCACGCGCCCCGATCGGTCGGGTGGGAGGCCGAGAAGGCCGAGGCCGCGATCCTCGAGCGCCGCGGCGGCTTGGGCGAGGGCCGGTGCCGGACCGCTCAACCGGTCCGCCTCGATCGCATCGTCTGACGTCGAGCCGCGGCCCGCTGCCGCGAAGGCCACCGTCGTCCCGGCGGCGAGTTCAGGCCCGGCGAGCGCCGCATCGAGGGGCATCCGCAGCCGCGTGTCGACGACGATCCGATGGGGCTGGCGGCCATCGGCCGGCATCGGGCGCACGGTGAGGCGGGGGTCGTCGACGAGCACGGTCCCGATGCCCACGATCACCGCGTCCGAGCGATCCCGAAGCACATGACCGTGCGCCCGCGAGGCTTCGCCGCTGATCCAGCGGGCGTCGCCGGAGTGAGTCGCGATCTTGCCGTCCAGGCTCATCGCGAATTTCGCGGTGACCCACGGGCGACCGCGCCGATGGCGGAGCAGGTACCCCCGCAGGAGCTCCCCGGCCGCCGCTTCCGACTCGCCGACCTCGACTCGGATCCCGGCCGCGACGAGGGCGCGGTGTCCGCTGCCCGCGACGCGCGGATCCGGGTCCCCGACCGCATACCAGACCTCGGCGACGCCCGCGGCGATGATCGCCTCCGTACAGGGAGGCGTCCGGCCGTGGTGGCAGCAGGGCTCGAGCGTGACGTAGAGGGTGGCGTCCCGGGCGAGTGGACCGGCCTCCGCCAGGGCGATCGTCTCCGCGTGAGCTGTGCCGGCGGCAACGTGATATCCCTCGCCGACGATCTGGCCGTCCCGGGCGACGACGGCGCCGACGGGAGGATTCGGGGCCGTCCGGCCGCGCCCGAGGGCAGCGAGCTCGAGGGCTCGTCCCATCGGATCTTGCGCCGGTCTCTTCATCGCGCCCCGTCACCTCATCCGGCTCGGGGCCCAGACGAGACGCAACGAGCGCGCCCGATGCGGACGCGACGCGACGCTGCCTTCTTCCATCCGGACTGTACCGTCGGCTCCGTCGAGGTCGCCCCGAGAGGCGACCTTCGGATCTGCTGACACCCGTCGCTCGACGGGCCGCTCGTGGGCTCCCTGCGCCTGAACGCAGGACTACCACCGGTCGGGAATCTCACCCTGCCCCGAAGGCCGACCCCAATCTACCACGCACCGCTCGCGGGACGGATCTGGTCGAGCCGGCGCGAGGCTGACGCCCTGTTACGTCACGTCCCGGGACCTGACCGGTCCCTGCGAGGCCTGGCTCTCGCCGGCCAGCGACTGGATGCGCGATTTATCGCGGGACCGTGGCGATCCGAAGGCGTCGACGGCTGTTCGACGCGGAGGCCCTGCGCTCGCCAGGGTCCCTCGTGGCTCTCCACCTCTCCGCTGCGGCGGGCCTGGCCAGCAGGTATCCCTGACCGAGCCTCACCCCGAGCTCGGCGACCGTCGCCCGCTCCCCCTCTGTCTCGATACCCTCGGCGATGATGAGGCAGCCGGCAGCCTCGGCGAAATGCACGAGCCCGACGACGAGGGCCGAGCGGCTGACATCCGTGTCGACGCCGCGAACCAGCCCTGCATCGATCTTGACGAAGTCGGGCCGAAGCTCGACCAGATGACTGAAGTTCGCGATCCCCGCGCCGGCATCGTCGACCGCCAGGCGAACGTGGGAACCGAGGCGCGTCAACGCCTCACGCAACGGCGCGTAGGCGCCGATCGACTCGTGCTCGGTGATCTCGAGCACGACCGCTCGGGACGGTTCGCCAAGCAGCGGTCGAAGGGCCTCGACATCGGAGAGCAGCGTCGGCGAGACGTTGAGGCTGAGCCACGCGTTGCGCGGCAGCAGACGAGCCTCGCGAACTGCAGCCTCGAGGGTCACGCGTTCGAGCTCGATTCCCAGACCGCATTCGAGCGCTCTTGCGAATACCACGTCGGGTCGGCAACCATCATCGAACCGGGTGAGTGCCTCGAACCCGACGACCGAGCCGCTCGACAGATCGACGACCGGCTGGAAGACCGGTCGGAACGCCCGCTGCGCGATCGTCGCCTCGATCTTCCGTCGCGCCTCCGCTCGCTGTTCGCGGACGGCGAGGATGGGCGCCAGGCGGCGCTCTTCCTCTTCCTTGCGGCCGGTCACATCCCGCGCCACGGCATAGAGACGGGATCCGTCGGCCGAGGGCGTCGACGTCCATTCCAACCACCGGTAGGAGCCGTCCCGGTGGCGGTAGCGGTTCTCGAAGTTGAGGACCGTCTTGCCCTCGTCCACCTGCCGAGCAGCCTCGATGTTGGTCGCCGCCCGATCGTCGGGGTGGACGAACTCGATAAAGGGCCGCGAACGGAGCTCAGCAAGGTCGTATCCGAGCGTAGCCTGCCATGCGGGATTGAGGCGGATGAAGTACCCGTCGGCGCTCGCCGTGGCGAGCATGTCGGAGGAGACGTCGAAGAACCGGTCGCGTTCCTCGAGGGCGGCCGACCGGGCGATCTCGGTCCGTCGCGCCGACCGCGCGCTCTGCCAGATGACCGCAGTGAGGAAGACGAACGTCCCGAGCACCGTGAGGGAGGCCCCGTACCGGGCTCCGTATAGGCCCCATTCTTCGCCCTGAAGTCGAAGCCAAGACAGGGCGACCGGAGCGACAAGCGACGCGATGACAAGGCGGCGGGCGAGTCCGGCTGAGGAAGACTGACCCGCGAAGACCTCGAGTGGCCCGCCATCGGGCAGGAGAGCCATGGCGCCGATGCTCAGCACGACCATCATGACCGCCGTGTTGAGTGCCATCTGGGTATAGCCGGCGAGCAGCGATGGGGTCGCCCCCTCGAAGATGAAATCGAGGATGTTCAACAGCGCGACGATGAGCGCACCGAGCAGCAGCGCCGGCACGGCCGCGCTGGTGCGATTCCTGCTGGCGAGGAGCACCCCGGTCCCGATCAACAGGAAGCAGACGACCGTCATCGGCGACATCCGGTTCGGGTGGAGGGTCCCGATCTGCCCCGGCAGCTCCCGGAACAGCCACTGATCGATGCCCGAGTCCCGGCCGACCAGATACTGGCTGCCGACCGCGGCGCTGAGAAGCATCGCGGCGATCAACGGCGCGACCGCCAGGTGGCGCCGCCACATGCCGATCGGTCTCGTTCGAGCGAACATCCCGACGCCGAGCAGCACGAAGACCAGGGCCGTGTTGACCTTCATGGTCAACGCCCCCGGCACCAACGACTTGAGGCCGTCGATCCCCAGCCACCAGCCGAGGAGCACGATGCCCCCAACGAGGATCGACGCGGCAGCGCTGAGCCCGGCCAGATCCCTGACACCGGGTCGAGCCCCGCCGAACGAGACCCCGGTCGCGAGACGCGCGCGAACCGCCCCAGCCGAGGCATCTGGCACCCGAAGTCCCACCGATCTCATTCCCGTGCAGCGTCCGTGGAGAGCACCACGACCGGCGGAGGTGTGCCAGCGGGGCGCGACCGGCTCCCCGCGACGACGATCCGGTTGCGGCCGTCGCGTCTGTGGTTCGAGACCGCCAACGCAAGGCTCCTGCCGATCTGCAGGTCCGCCGCGGGCACCGTCAAACCGAGGGACGCCGAGGTCATGCGCACGACGCTATCGCACCGCGACGGCCTCCGTCCATGGGCCATCGGTACCGGACAGTCCCGACGGCCTGCCCTGTGGGGATCGGAGGCGCTGTTCGCTCAGGGGTCCCGCCTTGGGGGCGTCCGCCGCCGCGGGGCGGTGAGCAGGGCGAAGAGCGCGAGCACGGCGATGCCGGCGAGGAACCCGGCGAGCACGTCGCTCGGATAGTGGGCGTTGAGGGCCACCCGGGCCACGGCAACGAGGGCGACGAAGATCGTGACGGCGATCGCGAGGCCCGCCCGGGCCCAGCCCGGCAGCCCGCTCCGCCAGACGAGGAGGGCGATGATCCCGAGGATCGTGACCGCCTCGAGGACGTGGCCCGAGGGGAAGCTGTACACGACCCCCGGGACGACCGTATCGCTGCCCGGCGGCCGGGGCCGGGCGATGAGCAGCTTGACGCCCTCGCTGCCGGCCGTCACCGCCGCCAGCACGACGATAACGAGGATGCCGTCACGGCGACGATGGGCGAGGAACAGGGACAGCACGAGGCCCACCCCGATCGCGATCATCGGCAGGTTGGCGGAGTTCGAGATCAGGTTCCAGACGTCGGCGAAGCGGCCGAAGCTCCGGCCGAGGTCGAGAAGCGGCTGATCGAACGGGATGACGGTCCGGGTACCGACGAGCCCCAGGAGCAGGAGGAACCCGGCGAGGCCGATCAGCGCGATCGCGCCCCAGGCGCGGGAGACGGATCTCGAGCTCATCGGGGCACGATGACAGTGAGAGCCCCGGGCCGGATCGACACGCTGACCGGTGTCTTGCCGACGACGCTGCCATCGGTTTCGACAAGCCGGCTCGGCTCGGATTCGATCTCCACGGACCGGGCCTGGGCGCGGAACACATGACCGCCGGCGCTCTCGCCGAGATCCTTCTGCATGAGGGCCTCCCATCCTGCGAGCAGGCCCGGGATCGGCCCGGAGGCGCGGACGACGATGACGTCGAGCAGGCCGTCGTCGCCGCGGATGCGGCGACGAGGCACGACCACCGGCAGCATCCGACCGAAGTTCGCGATGAACACCTGGGCCGCCTCGGTGGTGGTGCGGACGCCGTCGATCGTGATCACATGCGGGGCGTTATGGATGTGCCCGGTCTGGCCGATCGCGTTGGCGAGATAGGCGAGCTTACCCCAGCGGATCTTCTGGCTCGTACCGGTGGCGTCCATGACCTTCGCATCGAAGCCGATGCCGCAGGCCACGGTGAAATCGTGCTCCACGCCATCGACCGTCACCCGTCCGAGGTCGATCTTCCGGAGCCGTCCGCTCAGGAGCGTGCGCGCCGCGGCGGCGGGCTCTCGCGGGATCCTGAGGTTGCCGGCAAGGAGATTCCCGGTCCCGGCCGGGACGATCCCGAGGGCCGTGCTCGTCTCCGCGAGCGACGATGCGACCTGGAGCACGGCGCCGTCCCCGCCGACCACGACGACGACATCAAGGTGCTCCTTCACCCCGTCACGGGCCAGGCGGCGAAGGTCCCGCTTGCGCTTCACCACGCGGCTCGTCACCTTCCATCCGCCATCGCGGAGCAGGCGCTCGACCTCGCCGACGACGTCGTCGATCTTCCGTCCCTTGCGAAGCCGCCCGACGACGAGGGCGTGGGTCGTCACGCGCCGTCCGCCGGCCCCGCGGCGCCGGGCCATTCCCCGTCAGCGTGGCCCGACTTCCGGTCCACAGGCGATCCTCCTCGGTTCCCTTGCGAACACGCGCATGGGTCCGGATCCCCCGGGTGGCGTGCCCGCGCTCGTTACAAACTCCTTTCAGAGTACCAAGAGACGGGGCCGGCCCGGATGCGGCCGCCGCTACACGCACGGGAAGCCTCCTGGTCGTCGAGCGTACGCTGATACGGGTCATGGACCCGGGTTCGGCGCACCCCGAACGCCGGCCAGCTTGTCGAGGAGGAGCAGACGATGACAGAGCACGCGAATGCCGAGCTGGCCCGCACGATGACCGAGGCGCTGGGTCGCGGCGACATGCGGGCGCTCGATGGGTTGATCGCCGACGATGTCGTGTGGCACGAGATCGGCCGCTCCGAGCCGCTCCGCGGCAAGGCCGCCCTGCGGGCCCAGGGACCGGGCGGGGCAGCCGACTACACGATCACCGGCAAGCTCCACGACGTGATCGCCAACGACGACCACACGATCGCGCTCGTCGAGGCGACCGCCACCCGCGGCGGCAGGACTTTCACCTACCGAACGGCCGAGATCTATCACATGAGGGAGGGCAAGATCAGCGAGCGCTGGGCGTTCTCCGACGACACGGCGGCGATCACGGCGTTCTTCAGCTGACGAAGGGCCCTCGGCGGAGCGGCCCAACCGGGCCAGCCGCTCAGAGGTCGCGGGCCGATCAGTACCGGCCAGATCGCGCTGGTGCAGGCCCTGCAGCGGGTGGCGTCGAGCGCATTCGCTTCCTTGCAGGCCGGGCACCCCTTGACCGGCGCCGTCGCCTCCTCGTGGACGAAGGCCTTGGCGATCATGTACACGACGAACGCGATCACGACGAACGTGATCACGACGTTGACGAAGTTGCCCCAGCGCAGGGCAACCTCCGTCGTCGGGTTCCCGCCGGTCGCGGCCTTCAACACGATCTTGAGCTGTCCGAAGTCGATCCCACCGAGCGCCAGGCCGATCGGCGGCATGATCAGGTCGTTGACCAGGGAGTTGACGACGTTGCCGAGCGCCACGCCGATGATCACGCCGATGGCCAACGCCATCGCGTTGGTCTTCAGCAGGAACTCGCGGAATCCCCTCATCCAGGGTCACCCCAACTGCCGGGCGGGAAGCGCTTCTGCTTCGTCGCGATGATAGGCAGGCCGGTCAAGTCGCCGGACGCTGCGTGTCGCCGACGGAGCCGGCCAGGAGGATGATCGCCTCGCGTGGGCGCAGCTGCAGCTGGTCGCCATTCGCGAGCTCGCTGGTCGTCGGCGCCTGGGTATCGAAGATCACGGTCCAACGGCGCCCCGTCCGCACCCGGAAGCTCCTCGCCGCCGGACCGAAGTTGACCGCGACGATGATCGTCTCGTCGGCCGCCGCGCGCTCGTAGGCGAACAGGTCAAGCGATCCCGAGGCCAACCGTCGGTAGGTCCCGGACTGGAGCGCCGGGTGGTGCCGACGGAGCCAGACCAGCCGGCGATAGGTGGCCAGCACGGACCATGGGTCGCGATCCTGGACGGCGACGTTCCGGGACTCGACATCCGGGGCCATGCGCAACCATGACCGGGCGGAGGAGAAACCGCCGTTCGGGCCCTCGCCCCAGGGCATCGGCGATCGTGCCTGGTCGCGATTCCACCAGGGCGCGAGGATCCGGCCGAGCCGACCGCCGCGTTTGGCCGGCGGGTCGATGATCTCCGGCCAGGGGATCGGCACGTCGCGCGCCCCGATCTCCTCACCGTAGTAGAGGAATGGCGTGCCACGGAGGGTCAGGCTGATCGTCGCGGCCGCCCGCGCGATCGCGTCACTTGTGGCCGGATCGGCTCCCGGGGCCAGGCGCGAGGCCTGCCGCGGCTGGTCGTGGTTCGAGAGCACGATCGTCGGCCAGCCTTGCGGCCCGAAGCGCTGCTCGTGCTTCTCGCTGGCCTCGGCGAATCCCTGGGCGTTCCAGCGTTGCCGGAGCAGGTCGAAATCGAAGATGAGATGTCGCGGGGCGCTCAGCCTGGAGGCCAGCGCGGGATCCGCAGAGAAGAGCTCGCCCACGGTCATCCGCTGCGGATAGGAATCCACGAGGGCACGGAACTCGACGAGGAGGTCGACCAGCTCAGGACGGTCCTTGTCGTAGAGATGGATCTGCCGATCGTACGGTCGCCGGCCCATGATCCGGCGTGGGTTCGATGGCAGATCTGCGTGCTTGAAGAAGGCGTTGAAGACGTCGAGACGGAATCCATCGACGCCTCGATCGAGCCAACCCCGAACCATCGTCAGCATCGCTGCTCGGAGTTCCCGGTTGCGCCAGTTCACGTCCGGTTGCTGCGGCAGGAACGTGTGCAGATAGAACTGGCCGCGCATCTCGTCCCAGGTCCAGGCCGAGCCTCCGAAGAACGAGACCCAGTTGTTGGGCGGGCGGAGCCGGCCGGATCGATCGCGGCGCCCATCGCGCCAGAGGTACCAGTCGCCGAACGGGCCGGACGGATCCCGGCGCGATTCCTCGAACCAGCGATGGATCGAGCTCGTGTGGTTCACCACCAGGTCGAGGACGATCCGGATGCCGCGCCGATGCGCCTCTGCGACGAGGCGGTCGAGGTCCTCGAGCGTGCCGAAGATCGGGTCGATCGCATCGTAATCGGCGACGTCGTACCCAACGTCGAATCCCGGCGACGGATGGATCGGCGAGAGCCAGATCGCATCGACGCCGAGCGACCGATCGGTGCCGTCGTTGAGGTAGTCGAGCTTCTCGATCAGCCCGGGCAGATCGCCGATGCCGTCGTCGTTGGAGTCGGCGAACGAGCGCGGGTAGACCTGGTAGACCACTCCCCGCCTCCACCAGTCGTCGCCGAAGGCGGCGCCCTCGACGGGCGGAGGGAGGGTGGTCGCCGCGGCTGTCCTGGCAGTCGGTGCGCGGCGCGGCGCCCTGGGCATGACACGACCGTCCCTTCGTCGAACCTGCGGATTGGCGCCCTGCTCGGTGCGGACCCAGCCTACGACATCGGGTTCAGGCGACGAGGGTCGGCCGCCGTCGGCCCCGTATACTCCACGCCGATGGGCACGCCCGCTGCCGCTTCCCGTGCCTGATCGCGTTCGAGTCGGCGTCCTGGGCCTCGGCGCGGTCGCCCAGGCCGTTCACCTGCCGCTGCTCGACGGCCTCGGTGACCGGTTCGGGATCACGGCCGTGGCGGACCTGTCGCCCAGGTTGGTCGAGGCGATCGGCGAGCGGTACCGGGTGCCCGCGGCCAACAGATTCGGCTCGCTGGCGGAGCTGCTCGACGCCGGTGGATTCGATGCCCTCCTCATTCTCACCTCGGGCTCCCACGGCGATGCCATCCTCGCCGGACTCGATCGGGGCGTGGCCGTCTTCGCCGAGAAGCCCATGGCGTGGACGCTTGCCGAGGCGGACACGATCGCCACCCGACTGGCCGCGGACTCGAGTCGCAGGCTCCAGGTCGGCTACATGAAGCTCTATGACCCGGCGGTCGTGGAGGGTCTCGCGGTCGCGAGCGACACCGGCCGCGTCGGGTCGGTCCGCTCGATCGAGGTCTGCGTCCTCCACCCGACCGGGGAGCGGCAGCTCGCCCATGCCCATCTCCTGCCACACGCGGGCGACATCCCCGCGGATGCCATCGCGAAGCTGCGCGATGAGCAGGATCGGCTGCGGTCGGTCGCCCTCGGACCTGCGGCCGCGGAACTCGGCCGGCTCTACTCGGACGTCCTGCTCGGGAGCATCGTTCACGAGTTGGCGCTGATCCGTGCCTTCGCCGGCGATCCGATCGGGATCGATGCCGTCGACGTGTGGCCGGCGAACCGCTGGCCGCCATCAGTCTCGATCACGGGACGCCTCCGCGGCGACGCGCGATTCGCGATCCGCTGGCACTTCCTGCCCGACTATCCGGTCTATCGCGAGGAGGTCCGCGTCGTCAGCGAGCGGGCGACGATCGAGCTCGAGTTCCCGGCGCCCTATCTGCTGCACGCCCCGACCGACCTGCGGATCGCCGAGCTTGCCGGGGGCAGCAGGCGCGATACGCGCGAACGGTCTGTCGCCGAGGCATTCGAGGAAGAGCTGCTGGCGTTCCACGCCCTGATCGTTGACGGACGCGCGCCAAAGGCCAGCGCCGTGGAGGGTCGCGCAGATATCGTGACCTCCCAGCGGATCGTGGCTCGCCATGCAGCCCAGACCGGCCTTCCGATCCAAACCGAGGCGTCACCCCTTGACTGAGCGCGCCGTCGTCCATCTCGTCCCGCACACCCATTGGGACCGCGAGTGGTACGAGCCATTCCAGACCTTCCGGATGCGACTCGTCGAACTCGTGGACCAACTCCTCGAGCGGATGGCGCAGGACCCGCGGATGCGCTTCACCCTGGACGGTCAGACGGCCACGATCGACGACTACCTCGAGGTGCGTCCGAACGCGGAGCCGCTCATCCGGCGATTGATCGCCGAGGGGCGTCTGGCGATCGGGCCGTGGCAGATCCTCATGGACGAGTTCCTGGTCTCGGGCGAGACGATCGTTCGCAACCTGGAGTTCGGCTGGGCCCGGGCCGAAGGGCTCGGTGGCGCCATGCCCGTCGGCTACCTGCCCGACATGTTCGGGCACATCGCCCAGATGCCACAGATCCTGCGGCGCGCGGGGATCGACCGGGCAGTCGTCTGGCGCGGCGTGCCCGCGGCCATCGACCGAAACACGTTCCGCTGGGCCGCGCCGGACGGCTCCGAGGTGGCGGCCGAATACCTTGTCGGCGGCTACGGCAACGGCGCCTACCTGTTCGACGTGCCCGATCTCCTCGGCTCGAAGCTGGTCGGCTACCGCGCCGCCAATGCGGGCTTCTATGGCGAACGCTCGTTCCTCGCCATGTACGGCACCGACCATGCCGTCCCCTCACCGCGTCTCGCCGACCTCGTTGATGCGGTCAACCGCGACGATGCGGAGGTCGAGGTGCGCCTCGAGACGCTGGCCGACTATGCGGCCCGACGCCCGGAGACGGACGACCGACCGACCCGGCAGTGGACCGGCGAGCTCCGCTCCGGCGCCCGGGCGAACATGCTGATGGGGGTCAGTTCGGCTCGGATCGATCTCAAGGCCGCCTGCGCCAGGGTGGAGCGCCTGCTCGAACGGTATGCGGAGCCGCTGACCGCGCTGCATGGCGGCGAATGGCCGGAGCGGCTCCTTGAGCTGGCCTGGCGGCGGGTCGTCGACAACTCGGCCCACGACTCGATCTGCGGCTGCTCCCACGATACCGTCGTGGCCCAGGTTCTCGTCCGGTTCGCGGAAGCCGAGCAGCTGGGTCGCGGGATCGTCAACGCGACCTGCCGAAGGATCGCCGCCGGTATCCCCGTCGCCAGCTGGGGGGTCGTCAACCCGTCGCCGATGCCTCGTACCGATCTCGTCGCCCTGGACGTCGCCGTTCCGGACGGAGACGAGTTGGCGTTCGCCAGCGAGGGGCAGCGGCTGGCCTTCCAGGAGCTCTCGCGGAAGGATCCGGTCATCGCGCGGATCCGGCTCCGCGGCGACGAGATCCCGGAGCTCCTGCGGCGGCGGCGGCACGGCCGCGAGATCTTCGGGCGCCAGCTGAACGGCTCGCGGTTCGAGACCGGCGGTGATGTCCCCACGATCATCCTCCTCGTCGACGATGTCGGCGAGCCACCCGAACTCGACGTGGACGAGCTCGTGGGCGGCGTCGTGACGGCCGCGGCCCGCGCGCCGGACGAGCTGTGGGAGCTGGTGGTCATGGCCCCGGACCGCCGCCGGATCCTCGTGCGCGTTCCCGCACCACCGCTCGGGTGGTCCACCGTCGACGTGGGCGGTGCGACGACCGAGCCGACATCGGACGAGGCACCCGTCGTGGCCTCTGCCCAGGCGCTCTCCAATGGCCTGCTCGAGCTGAGCGTCGAGGCGGACGGAACGATCCGTCTCCGTGGTGGCGGATCCGAGCTGGTCGGCGTCGGGCGCATCGTCGACGGCGGGGAGTTCGGCGACAGCTACAACTACGGGCCGCCGGTCACCGACCGGCTGGTCCAGGCACCGCTGGCCGTCTCGATCGAGCGGACCATCGACGGGCCGCTCCTCGGCGAAGTCGTCGTCCGGCGCCGCTACGACTGGCCGCTCGCCGTGGAGCCGGCGGGCTCGGCCCGAACCGGCGCCACGGTCGAGACGGAGGTGACGACCAGGCTCGAGCTCCGAGCCGGCGAGTCGTTCGTGCGGGTCCGCATCGAGTTCGAGAATCGCTCACGGGATCACCGGCTGCGCTGGCACATCCCGCTCCCATCACCGGCCACGACCTCGGCCGCCGAGGGGCAGTTCGCCGTCGTGGAACGCGCTCTCACGATGGAGGGCGGGCACGGCGAGGTGCCGCTGCCGACCTACCCGGCGCGGGGCTTCGTCCATGCTGCCGGGGTGACGGTCCTGCTCGACCATCTGACCGAGTATGAGCTGGTCGATGGCGGTCGTGAGCTGGCGCTCACGGTGCTGCGTTCGTTCGGATCGATCAGCCGCAATGCGAACCCGTTCCGGGAGGACCCGGCTGGCCCCGAGATCCCCGTGCCCGATGCGCAGCGGCTCGGCCCCTGGGGCTTCGGGTTCGCCATCCTCCCCCATGCCCTCGGCTGGTCGGAGGCTGGCGTCCTGCTCGCAGCAGAGCGCTACCAGCACCCGCTGGTGGCCGTGCGCGGCACGGCGCGCGCCGCGGCACCCGGGACGAGCGGTGCGGCCGGGCTCAGCATCGAAGGGTCCGGTGTCGTTCTCAGCGCCCTCAGGCGTCGCGGCGACGGGCTGGAGCTTCGGCTCGTCGCCGAGCACGCGTCACCGACCGAGGCGATCGTCCGGGGGGACTTCCGCGAGGCGTGGGCCGTCGATCTGCTCGGTCGGGTGGGCGCTCCCCTGCGCTGCGCCGAATCGCTGCTGCGACTGCCGATGGGCGCCTGGGAAATCGCCACCGTCCGCCTGCGCTGAGGACCGCTCGATTGGACACGCCCGGCCCCCCCACCCCGGATCTGCGGTCACGGCTCAGGCGCTCGGGAGACGCCCTGCGCGAGACGTCGATCGGGACCGTGCCGATCCTCTGGAACAGCGTCGACGTCGGGGAGCCCCTGCCGGGCACGAGCGCGGCGACGATCCTCGACGAGATCGCGCGGCTCGGCTACGAGGGGACCCAGTTGGGTACGGGCTTTCCCGAGGGCAAGGAGCTGCGGACAGCCCTGGCGGCGCGCGGCCTCCGGCTGGCCGAGGTGTACGCCGCCCTGCCGGCGACCTCCGACGGGCTGGCGAAGGATGCCCTGGCCCTCGGGCGCGAGCGGCTGCGCCTGCTCCACGAGGGCGGGGGCGACGTGCTCTGCGTGGCGCTCGACGGTTCTGCCGACCGCGACGAGCGAGCCGGCCGTGCGAATCAGCCGGGCACACCCCGCCTGTCGGATACAGCCTGGCGGGGACTCGCGACGGCGTTGCACACCCTCGCCGACGAGACGATCGAGCGAGGTCATCGGCTGGCCTTCCATCCCCACGCCGCGACGCTCGTGGAGACGCCCGAGGAGGTCGACCGCCTCGTGGCGGAGACGGACGGAGCACGGGTGGGCATCTGCCTCGACGTCGGCCACCATCTCGTCGGCGGCGGCGATCCGGTGGACGCGCTCCGTCGGCTCGGCGCCCGGGTCACCCACGTCCACCTGAAGGACGTCGATCCGGACGTGCTCGCGGATCTGCGCAGCGGCGCGCTGAGCGGACTCCGCCGGGCGGTCGAGGCTCGCATCTTCACCGAGCTCGGATCGGGAGCCCTCGATCTGCCCGGATGCCTGCGCGTCCTCGCGGAGCGCCGCTATGCCGGCTGGCTCATGGTCGAGCAGGACAGCAGCTGGTCGCCACCATCGGAGGCGGCCGCGATCGGGCGCCGCGTCCTCGCATCGATGCTCACCGTCGTCGGGTCGGAACCGCTGAACACGGAACCGATCACATGAAATCGATTACGCATTGACAGCGAACTGGAGCGAGCCCTAGTGCGCCGTCTCAAGAATGGCTCGACAACGCCCGACCTTGGCCAGGATCGCC